>Ga0172379_10001370_pt1 | contig 48909 bp, 43 predicted proteins | sample GrowelOW334metaG_FD_119756 | JGI IMG/M metagenome (GOLD analysis project Ga0172379, IMG submission 119756) | Groundwater microbial communities from an aquifer near a municipal landfill in Southern Ontario, Canada - Groundwater well OW334 metaG | ecosystem: Environmental > Aquatic > Deep... | reverse complement strand
CGCCCAAGGCCAGTCCCAGCATGGAGATCAGCGCAATGAAGGAGATGAAGCGGTTGGCCACGCCTTCGCGCGGCTGGGCGCGCGTGTAGCGCAGTCCGATCAGGAGTTCGTAGGTCATTGGATTTTTTGGTTTGGCGCCGCATGTTAACATGCGCTCATGCTGACGCTCATCGTGCCTGGCCTCATCTGGACGCGCCAGGCGCTCGCGGACCTCACCTACGACCTGCCCCTGCCCGCCTTTGCCACCCTGCTTGGACGCGGCCGGCTGCGTCACCGCCCACCCCTGAGCACCTCCATGGCGCTGGCCGAAATCTGCCGGCTGGAAGCGCCGCTCTCTGCGGCAGCCTTGCGTCGCCTTGCGCTGCACGAACATCCGGGTAATGACGAATGGCTTTGTCTCGATCCGGTGCGGCTGCGCTTCGAGCAGCGCTCGCTGATCGTCGATGATCCGCAACGATTGGAACTGACCAGCGACGAGGCCAATGCCCTCGCCGTCTCGCTGGCGCCGACTTTTGCCGCGCTGGGCCAGCTTGAAGTGATCTCGCCGCACGCCTGGAACCTGCGCCTGTCTGCCGCCGCTCCCGCTTTTCAGGACCTGCCCGAAGCGGTCGGTCGCGCTGCCGCCCTGCTGCCGCTGGATGCGGCACACGCGGCGTGGCGCCATGCCATCAGCGAAGCGCAGATGCTGCTGCATGCCCACCCGGTGAATCAGGCGCGCGAAGCCGCCGGGCGGCCACTGGTGAATTCGCTCTGGCCCTGGGGCGGCGGTCGCCTGCCCGAGTTTGACAACAGCGCCACGACCAGCGTGCATGACGCACTCTGGAGCAACGACCCGGTCGCGCAGGGCATCGCCCGCCTGCTGCAGATCGACGGCACTGCCCTGCCAGCTGGCTTCAGCAGTGCTGTAGCGCGCAGGCCGCTGGCGCTCCATCCCGCGCTGGAGCATCCGGCCCGCACCGGCGATGCAACGATCTGGCGCGAACAACTGGCCCGCCTCGAGGCCGACTGGCTGGTGCCGGCGCTCGGCGCACTGCGTAGCGGCCGGCTTGGCGCCTTGCGCGTGCTCGCCCCCGGTGATCTGGCCAGCGCCGAACTGCAGGTCAGCCGCCGTGATCTGTGGAAATTCTGGCGCAAACCGCGTGCCTTAAGCGAACTGATGCCGAAATGAGCGACCTCACCCGCATCACGGTGCGCGAGATTCCGCCGCGCACCACCTGGACCCTCGAACAGGGCGGCGTGCATCCGCTGCTGGCCAGGCTCTACGCGGCGCGCGGCATCCGCAGCATGGAAGAACTCGATACGCGCAGCAGCGCCCTGCTTTCGCCGGAACGGCTCAAGGGTGCCGGCGCGGCAGCGGTGCTGCTGGCCGACGCCATTGCCGCCGGCCGCAAGATCCTGATCGTCGCCGACTACGACTGTGATGGCGCCACCGGTTGCGCGGTCGGCCTGCGCGCCCTGCGCATGATGGGCGCCACGGTCGATTACCTAGTGCCGGACCGCTTCACGCTCGGCTACGGGCTCTCGGTGGAAGTGGCGCAACTGGCGGCGGCACGAAAGCCCGACCTGGTGATCACGGTCGATAACGGCATCGCCAGCGTCGAAGGCGTGGCGGAGCTCAAACGCCACGGCATCGCGACATTGATTACCGACCACCATCTGCCGGGCGACGAAATTCCGGCGGCGGACGTAATCGTGAACCCCAATCAGCCCGGCTGCGATTTTCCGAGCAAGGCGCTGGCCGGCGTCGGCGTGATGTTCTACGTGGCGCTGGCCCTGCGCGCCGAACTGCGCCGCCGCGGCGCCTACACCGCGCAGCCGGAGCCGAACCTGGCCGGACTGCTCGACCTCGTGGCGCTGGGCACCGTGGCCGACGTGGTGCCGCTGGACCGCAACAACCGCATCCTGGTCGCCCAGGGCCTGGCACGCATTCGCGGCGGGCAGATGCAGGCCGGCGTCCGCGCGCTGTTTTCCGTCGCCGGCCGCGAACCCGCTCGCGCCGCCACCTTCGATCTCGGCTTCGCCCTCGGCCCGCGCCTCAACGCGGCCGGCCGGCTGGCCGACATGTCCCTGGGCATCGAGTGCCTGACCACCGACGACCCGAGCCGCACCATGAATATCGCGCAGCAGCTGGATGCCATCAACCGCGAGCGGCGCGTGATCGAGGCCGACATGCGCGAGGATGCCGAACTGCTGCTCGACTCGCTCGACGCGGGAAACCGCGCCAGCCTGACGCTGTTCGACCCCGGCTGGCACCAGGGCGTGATCGGCATTCTCGCCGGCCGCGTCAAGGAGAAGCTGCACCGCCCGACCTTCGCCTTCGCCCGCGGCAACACCGGCGAGCTGAAAGCTTCGGGCCGCTCGATTCCCGGCCTGCACCTGCGCGACGCGCTGGACCTGGTGGCCAAGCGCCATCCGGGCATGCTGCTGCGCTTCGGCGGCCACGCGGCAGCGGCCGGCCTGACGCTGAACCAAGATCGCCTCGCCGAATTCGAAGCCGCGTTCGAAAAGGTCTGCCGCGAACTGCTCTCGCCGGCGGAACTCACGCGCACCCTGGAAACCGACGGCCCGCTCGAATCCGGCTACTTCTCGCTCGAAGCGGTGCGCCTGATGCAGCAGGAAGTCTGGGGCCAGGCCTTTCCCGCGCCGCTGTTCGCCGACAGTTTCGAGGTACTCAATCAGCGCGTGTTGAAAGACAAGCACCTCAAGCTCAAGCTGCAAAAGGGCGGCCAGCGCTTCGACGCCATCCAGTTCAATTTTGCCGACGAATTTGCCAGCGGCGCACCCGATCGCATCCGCGCCGCCTTTCGCGTCGATATCAACGAGTGGAACGGCACGCAGACCGTGCAGCTGATGCTGGAGCACTTCGAAGCGGCCTGACGCGGCCGCCAAGGATGCGTTAGCCCGTTACTACCCACAACCTCGCCGCCACTGCAAGAATGGCCGACGAGCATGCCGTTGCATGCTTCCCACCTCAAGGAGAGAGACATGGCAGCGAAAAAAATATTGATGCTGGTCGGCGATTACGTCGAGGATTACGAAGTCATGGTGCCGTTCCAGGCGCTGCTGGCAGTAGGCCATACGGTACATGCGGTGTGCCCGGACAAGAAGTCCGGCGACAGCGTCGCCACGGCGATCCACGATTTCGAGGGTCAGCAAACCTATTCCGAAAAGCGCGGCCACAACTTCGCGCTGAACGCCAGCTTCGCCGACATCAAGCCCGAAAACTACGACGCGCTGGTGATCCCGGGCGGCCGCGCGCCGGAATACCTGCGCCTCAACCCGAAAGTGCTCGACCTGGTGCGCCACTTTTTCAGCGCCAACAAACCGGTGGCCGCGATCTGCCATGGCGCACAGATACTGGCCGCCGCCGGCGTGCTCAAGGGCCGCAGCTGCTCGGCCTATCCGGCCTGCAGCGCCGAGGTGGTGCTGGCCGGGGGAAAATTCGCCGAAATCGCCATAGACGCCGCCGTCACCGAGGGCAACCTGGTCACGGCACCGGCCTGGCCGGCGCATCCGGCCTGGATCAGCCAGTTTCTCAAGCTGCTCGGCACCCGCATCGAGCTCTGATCCTTCCTTTCATCGCGGCAGCGGTGCTACATTGAGCGGCGGGGATGCGGTCGTATCCCCGCCGACCTTGCCGAGGAGAACAGGCGATGTGCAAGATCTTCATCAGCGCGGACCCCGAACTGTATCGTTGCCGTTCCCGCTCCCTGCGCCTCTCCGGCGTCGCCACCAGCATCCGTCTGGAAAACCTGTTCTGGCAGGTACTGGAGGAAATCGGCACGCGCGACGGCCTCAGCGTGGCGCAACTGATATCCCGCCTCTACGACGAACTGCGCGACGCCGGTGGCGACTGCGCGAATTTCAGCTCCTTCCTGCGCGTCAGTTGCGGCCGCTACCTGGCCTTGCAGGTGTCCGGCCGCATTCCGGCCGATGCCGGGGTACCAATCCGCTCGCTCGACGCCGACTGGGTGCTGGCCGGCGAGAAGTCCGTGTTTCCCGCTTCCTCGCCGCGAATGGGGATCACACAAGCGGCGAGTTGACCCGGAAGGTAGCGCCTCGCCGTCTCACCAGCGCCGACTTCTGGCCGGGGCCGTATAATCGCGGCCCTTCGCATCGATCTCCCTGCCGCCGTGTCCCAGCTCGAACTAGAACTCGCCCGTCGCCGTACTTTCGCCATCATTTCCCACCCGGACGCGGGCAAAACCACGCTGACCGAGAAGCTGCTGTGGTTCGGCGGCGCCATCCAGGTCGCCGGCGAGGTGCGCGCGCGCAAGGCTTCGCGCCACGCCACTTCGGACTGGATGGAGCTCGAAAAGCAGCGCGGCATCTCGGTCACCAGCTCGGTGATGCAGTTCCCATACCGCGAGTGCATGATCAACCTGCTCGACACCCCGGGCCACGAAGACTTCTCCGAAGACACCTACCGCACGCTGACCGCGGTCGATTCGGCGGTGATGGTGATCGATTCGGTCAACGGCGTCGAAGCCCAGACCATCAAGCTGCTCAACGTCTGCCGCCTGCGCGACACGCCGATCCTGACCTTCATCAACAAGCTCGACCGCGAGGGCCGCCCACCGATCGAACTGCTCGACGAAATCGAATCGGTGCTCGACATCCAGTGCGCGCCGATGACCTGGCCGATCAGCATGGGCAAGCGCTTTCGCGGCGTGTACCACCTCTACGACGACAGCATCAGCTTCTTCGATCCGCAGGCGGACAAGGGCACGGCGGAGGTGATCAAGGGATTGCATAACCCGCGCCTCGACGAACTGATCCCGGACCAGGCGGCGGAATTGCGCATGGAAGTCGAACTGGTGCGCGGCGCCTCGCACACCTTCGACCGCGCGGCCTACCTCGCCGGCAAGCAGACGCCGGTGTTCTTCGGCTCGGCAATCAACAACTTCGGTGTGCAATCGCTACTCGACGCCATCGTCGAGCTCTCTCCGCCACCGCAGCCACGCGCCACCGAAACGCGCCTGGTGCAGCCCGGCGAGCCGAAATTCTCCGGCTTCGTGTTCAAGATCCAGGCCAACATGGACCCCAAGCACCGCGACCGCATCGCCTTCGTCCGCGTCTGTTCGGGCAAGTTCGAACGCGGCATCAAGCTGAGGCAGCGCTCGACCGGCAAGATGCTGGCGGTGAACAACGCGACCACCTTCATGGCGCAGGACCGCAACACCACCGACGAAGCCTGGCCGGGCGACATTCTCGGCATTCCCAATCACGGCACGGTGATGCTAGGCGACGCTTTCAGCGAAGGCGAGGACCTCAAGTTCACCGGCATTCCCTGCTTCGCGCCGGAACACTTCCGCCGCGCCCAGATTCGCAATCCGATGAAGATGAAACAGTTGCAGAAGGGCCTGCAGCAGTTGGCCGAAGAAGGCGCCACCCAGCTCTTCCGGCCGATCCACAGCAACGACCTGATCCTCGGTGCCGTGGGCACGCTGCAGTTCGACGTGGTCGCCTACCGGCTCGAATTCGAGTACGGCGTCGACGTTCTGTTCGAACCCTACCCCGTCGCCACGGCACGCTGGCTGCGCGGCGACGACCTGGCGATTCGTGCCTTGGCCGACAAATCAGGCGTCAACGTGGCGCTCGATGGCGCCGGCGATTACGTCTATCTGGCGCCCAACCGGGTCAATCTGCAGATGACCCAGGAACGCCACCCGGAAGTGAAATTCCTCGAAACGCGCGAGATTCACTAGGGCAGCCTTCGGTCCCGGTAACAGGGGACCATCCGGGCCTGAATGGAGCAACGGGATGAGCGACGAACTCAAGCCGGAGAAACCCGAAATGACGCCGTACCAGATTCTGATGCGGGAGATCGCCATTGGCGTCCTGGTCGTCGGCCTGTCGGTCTCTGCGGTCGTGTTCGCGACGGCTGCTCCAGAAGTCGAAAACGACTATTTCGGCGTGTATGTAACTTCAATACACAATTCCAAAAGACAGCTGCTTGAACTCGAACGAATCGGCGGAAAAGCCGCCGTGGTCGCCGTGGAGTTGAGCGACTGGTTCGATGGTCTGTGGCACGGCAGAAGGCTCGCAGGAACCCTGGCGGTCCTTTCGGTCGCAGCCTCGCTGCTATGTTTCCTCGCCGGAAAGATTCCGCCGCTGGACGAATAACCAGAATGCTTCCCCCGATGCGACGAAGGTCCGCAACGGCAGCCGGACGTCGCAGAATCCGATCGTGATCAGTCATGCTCCGTCCGGGCTGCAAGGAGCTTCATCCATTGATAATCGCTGTCACAATTGCGGCGATTGCGAGCGCGCACGAACCTCCAGGAGATAAACTTCTGCTTTGAAGATACATGGCAGATCGCTCCGGTCGCGGCAACCAGTGACGACGACGGCGGCTTGAAGTCATTGCGCGCTGCACATGTGCAAGCAGTTCCGTCCCCCACAACAGAGGAGATATTTCATGATTGAGCTTTACTACGGTGCCGGTGCTTGTTCGTTTGTTCCCCATGTCGGCCTGGAAGCGATCCGGGCCGCTACAGGAGAGGGCTTCGAGCCCCGGGCGGTAAAGCTGCACAAGGGCGAGCAGCATTCGACCGAATATCTGGCACTGAACCCCTTGGGTCTGGTGCCGCTCCTGGTAGTCGATGGCAAACCCTTGGGCCAGATCCTGGCGATCTGCGATTATCTCGACCATCGCTTTCCCCAGGCCGGGCTTTTGCCGGTCGACCCCTGGCAACGTGCGCAAGCGATGTCCACGTTCGCCTGGATGAACAACACCGTCCATCCGACCTTCACCCGCATTTTTCGGTCGCAGAATTTCGCCGATGGCGAAGCCGCCCAGGCGGAAATCAAGCGGATTGCTCAGGGTACGTTCCGCGGACACCTGGAGCGCATTCAGGGCATGACGGAGAAGGCCGCGCCTTTCCTGCTGGGTGACAAGCTTTCCTTTGTCGACGCCTATGCGCTGGTCTTCCTGCGCTGGGGAGGGCTCGCCGGCATCGACCCCGCATCCTTGCCGGCTTACAAGGCTTACGTCGATCGTCTCGCCACTGTGCCACCGGTCGCTGCCGCCATGGCGCGCGAAGGTATTAATTTGGATACCTACCGGATCAAGTAGCCCTGGACAAAGGAAACCAAACTCCAAACGCTCTGGCGAATCACAGCCAAGGCCACTATCCACCTAGATCATGAAAAATAACTTGGTTTGCCCCGTTTGCGAAGGAGCTTGTTCATTCCTGGATGTTGTTGATTTTAATAAATCATGCGAAGAGGTCCGAGGAAAATTCCTCGACCTCACGGGAGTGCCCATCTACTACGCGTACTGCAGCAACTGCAGCTTCTGTTTCGCTCCAGAGATTGCAGCTTGGACGTTAGAGGAGTTCGAGGAAAGGATATACAACGAAGAATATATCCTCGTTGATCCGGACTACGTCGCAATCAGACCAGAGGCGAATGCCGCCGGTTTGATTTCCATGTTTGGAGAGCGGGCCATTTCCATTAAACACCTTGACTACGGCGGAGGGAGCGGGGTTCTTGCCGATGTCCTAAAGAAATCTGGTTGGCAGTCCGTCTCCTACGACCCATTTGTCGATAGAAATGTCAGTGTCGATCAACTTGGAAAATTTGACCTCATTACAGCTTTTGAGGTATTCGAGCATGTTCCGGATGTTCAGCAATTGATGTCGAACCTACGTTCATTGCTCGCTCCGGATGGCGTCATCCTTTTTTCAACCTTACTTTCCGATGCAAACATCCATGTTAACCAAAGGATAAGTTGGTGGTATGCCTCCCCTCGAAACGGGCACATCAGTCTGTTTTCCAGAAACAGCCTGACAAACCTTGCCGAACAGAGCGGATTCAACTTTGGCAGCTTTTCAGAAGGATCCCACATTTTCTGCAAAGAAGTGCCGGCTTGGGCCAGCCATATTATCCGTTTGGCCTAGGCGTTCCTTGCAGAATACTGTGCAGAGCCAACTGAATGGTCGCGTTCAGGGAAAACAGCCGACCTCTTCGGGTCGGTCGCGGCCATTCGCAATTTCCAAGCGCTGTTACTCGCCGGCCATTTTCAGGCCGGCGACAAGTCACTTCTGCAGCGTAGCCTCTTCGATCAGCACCTTGTACGCATAGCCTGAACCGAAGTCCTTGTCGGTGTGTACCACGCCTTTGACCACGACGACATCACCGACCTTGGTCTGATCCAGGGTCGTCACCAGCACGTCGTCCGACTTGTCCGCGGCCGAACCCGACCCATCGCGCAGATGAATCCAGTTCTTTCCCATGATCGAAGCGGAGTACTTCACCACCTTGCCGCGAACCAGGACAGTCTTGTCCTTGAGTTCGGCGCTCTTCGTAATGACTTCGGCAACAGTTCGCGCATCCGGACCGCTGGCCTTTGCCACCTTGACGTCGCCGACAAACTCGGCCTTGGGCGCGCCCGAGTGCGCCGCGCTCATCTCGCTGCCGGCACCGGTGCCGGCCAAAGTACCGAACACGATCTTCGGGAAGGTCTTTTTCAGCGCCTTGCTCTCAAAATTGGTCATCACCATGACGTTTTCAATCGTGACCTTTGCACCCTTTTTTAACGGCGCCTTGCCGACCGCGGCCCACGTTTCGCCGTCCGCTGTCTTGAGCCGCAGGTAGGTATAACTCTCGACATCCTTCGCTTCCAGCACCGTACCCTTGAGCACTGCTGCCGGGGGGGTTGTCGATTGGTCGGCACTCCAGCCAGTACTCGCGCAAAGAAGCATAACGACGGCAAAAAATAATCTCATGACTTAACTGTCCCTTCTGGAAAAATTGGCCTACCTGACTGCAAACCCGGTCCAGGGAATTCCTTGCCGATCCGCAGGTCTGCATTCTACCCGTCCCTGACCGGCACATCAGCCGCCAGGAAATGCTCCGCCTTGTGCAACTGCAAGCTCACACCGGCAGCGCCGTCTCATATTTCACTTCGCGCAGCACCACGCTGGTGCGCACATTGGCGACGCCCGGCAGAGTGAACAACACCTGATTCAGAAATGCATCAAAGGCCTTGATGTCGGGTGCGACGACCTTCAGCAGGTAATCCGCTTCGCCGGTCGCACTGAAGCACTCGATGACTTCCGGACATTCGCCGATGGCCACCTCGAACTCCTGGATCGCGCCCGTCACATGCCGCTGCAGGTTGACGCTGACGAAACAGCAGACATGCAGCCCGAGCTGCTCGCGATCGAGCAGCACCGTGTAGCGCCCGATCAGGCCGCTGTCCTCCATCTCCCTGACGCGCCGCCAGCAGGGTGTGGCGGAAAGACCGACGCGCGCAGACAACTCCTGCATCGAGCGGCGCGAATCGAGTTGCAGTTCGCGCAGGAGCTTCTTCGAGTAACCGTCCAGTTCATTCATCTCGTAATTTCCTATTTATCAAAACAAACGTTTTCATAATCCCGAATAAGGTAGAACAAAAGGTAACACTTTCTCCTGGCCAATGCCTAAAGTAAGGTCCGATAGCGGCATTGCATCGCTAGCCGAAGGCAGCATCGGAGGAGAGACCATGAACAGCATCGCAGGCATGCCGCTGGCGCGCGGCAGCTATCGGCTCGAAGACTCACTGCTGGCGACCGGTGGCCAGGTATTCCTGACCGGCACCCAGGCTCTGGTGCGCCTGCCGCTGATGCAGCGCCAGCGGGATATCGAGGCCGGGCTCGATACGGCCGGCTTCATCAGCGGCTATCGAGGTTCGCCGCTCGGCGCCTATGACCTGGCCCTGTGGCGCGCCAGCGAGCAGTTGGCGGCGGCCAGAATCCATTTCCTGCCCGCGATCAACGAGGAAGCGGGGGCCACCGCGGTGCTCGGCAGCCAGCAGGTGGAAAGCGACCCGCAGCGCACGGTAGGCGGCGTCTTCGCGCTATGGTATGGCAAGGGGCCCGGCGTGGACCGCGCCGCCGATGCGCTGCATCACGGCAATGCCTATGGCTCTTCGCCGACCGGCGGCGTGCTGGTGGTGGCCGGCGACGATCATGGCTGCGTTTCGTCCTCCATGCCGCACCAGAGCGACTTCGTCATGCAGGCCTGGAGCATGCCGGTGGTGAACCCGGCCAACGTCGCCGAGATGCTCGAATTCGGCCTCTACGGCTGGGCGCTGTCGCGTTACTGCGGAGCGTGGGTCGGCTTTAAGGCGATTTCCGAAACTGTCGAAAGCGCGATGACGGTCGATCTCGACGCGATCAAACCGCAATTCACCACGTCCGAAGACCTTGTCGCACCGCCCGGCGGGCTGCATTTCCGCCCCAACGACACGCCCAGCCCGGCCATCGAATCGCGCCTTGCAGCCAAGCTCGACGCCGCACGGCATTTCGCGCGGACCAACTCCATCGACAAGCTGATCTGCCCGAGCCCGGCGGCCGACATCGGCATCATCACCTGCGGCAAGGCGCATTTCGACCTGATCGAGGCCTTCCGCCGCCTCGGCCTGACGCTGTCCGAGCTGGGCGCGCAGGGCGTACGCATCTACAAGGTCGGCCTCAGCTTCCCGCTCGAGACCGGACGCCTCGACGCCTTCTGCGCCGGGCTCAGGGAAGTCCTGGTGGTCGAGGAAAAAGGCGCCGTGGTGGAGCAGCAGCTGCGCACGCAGTTCTACAACCGGCCTGAGGCAGAGCGTCCGCGCATCATTGGCAAGACCGACACGCAAGGCGCGGCGCTACTTGCCGCCACCGGCGAGCTGCGCCCGTCGCGGGTCATGCCGGTGGTGGCAGGCTGGCTCGCCGGCCACAAACCGGCGCTCGATCGGCGCGAACTCGTGGTCGATTTCACCGCACCGGCGGTGCTGTCCAACGTCGCCGACGCCGTAAAGCGGATTCCCTACTTCTGCTCGGGCTGCCCGCACAACACCTCGACCCGCGTCCCCGCAGGATCAGTGGCCGCGCCGGGCATCGGCTGCCACTACATGGCCTCGTGGATGGACCGCGACACTGCCGGCGCCATCCAGATGGGCGGCGAAGGCGTCGACTGGGCCGCGCACAGCCTGTTCACCAAACGTCGCCACATGTTCCAGAACCTCGGCGACGGCACCTATTTCCACTCCGGCATCCTCGCCATCCGCCAGGCCATCGCCGCCAAAGCCAACATCACCTACAAGATCCTCTACAACGACGCGGTGGCGATGACCGGCGGCCAGCCGCCCGACGGCGCTATTTCGGTGGCGCGGATGGCGCGCCAGGTGGAAGCCGAAGGCACGCAGCGCGTGGTCATCGTCAGCGACGCTCCGGAAAGGTATCGCGGCCAGGAACGCGACTTCCCCAGGAGGGCGACATTCCATCACCGCGCCGAACTCGACCAAGTGCAACGCGAACTGCGCGAGGTGCCGGGCGTGACGGTGCTGATCTACGAACAGGTCTGCGCCGCAGAGAATCGCCGCCGCCGCAAGACTGGAAAGTCGGCGCTGGCGACACGGCGAATTTTCATCAACAGCGAAGTCTGCGAGGGCTGCGGCGACTGCGGCAAGAAATCGAACTGCCTGTCGGTACTGCCGCTGGAAACCCCGCTCGGGCGCAAGCGCATCATCGACCAGGCCGCATGCAACCAGGACTATTCCTGCGTCGATGGTTTCTGTCCGAGTTTCGTCTCCGTCATCGGCGGCAAACCACGCCGCGCCGCGATGGCCAACCTGGAGCAGCTGCGCCAGGCCGCCACAAGTCTGCCGCTGCCCGTCATCCGTCTGGCCGACGCGCCCTACGACATCCTGGTCACCGGCGTCGGCGGCACCGGCGTGGTGACCATCGGCGCCCTGATCACGATGGCCGCCCACCTCGACGGCCACAGCGCCTCCGCGCTCGACTTCATGGGCTTTGCGCAAAAGGGCGGCGCCGTGCTGTCCTTCGTCCGCCTCGCGGCGCGCCCCGAGCTGCTGAATCAGGCACGCATCGACACCCAGCAGGCCGACATGATGCTGGCCTGCGACATGGTGGTCGGTGCCAGCGAAGCCGCACTGCAGACCGTACGCCGCGGACGCACGCGGCTGGTGGTCAATAGCCACGAAATCCCGACCGATGTCTTCGTCAGGGATCCGGATGCCACACTGCATGCTGGCGAACTGCTGGACAAGCTGCGCTTTGCCGCAGGCGCGGAGCAGATGAGCGTCTGCGATGCCAACACGCTGGCCGCGCGCCTGCTCGGCGACGCCGTCGGCGCCAATATCCTGCTGATGGGCCACGCCTGGCAGCAGGGCCTGATTCCGGTCTCGCTGGCCGCGATCGAGCGCGCCATCGAGCTCAACAACGTGGCGGTGGACATGAACCGACTGGCATTCCACATCGGGCGCCTCGCCGCCGCCGGGTCTCCTGCCCTGTCGCGCTTCATCGGCAACGAAGCGGCAGTGGACGACAGTCTCGCCGCGCTGATCGAAGCGCGCACCGCCCATCTCACGGCCTATCAGGATGCCGGCCATGCCCAGCCCTATCGCCGACTGGTGGCGCGCGTGATGAAGGCCGAACAGACCATGCCCGGCGGCGATCCCACGCTGCCGCTGAGCCGCGCCGTGGCGAAGAACTACGCCAAGTTGCTGGCGCCCAAGGACGAGTACGAAGTGGCTCGCCTGTACACCGATGGCGCGTTCAGGAAATCACTGGATGAAGCCTTCGAGGGCGACTACCGGCTCCAGTTCCATCTCGCCCCGCCGTTGCTGAGCGGCCGTGACGCCAGCGGCGCGCCCAAGAAGCGCACCTACGGCCAGTGGCTGCTGCCCGCGCTGAAGCTCCTGGCCCGCGGCCGCAGGATGCGCGGCAGTTGGCTCGACATCTTCGGCTACAGCCGCGAGCGCCGCCTGGAGCGCCAGCTTGCCGCCGACTATGCGCGGATGATCGACACGGTGCTGCCGCTGCTCGATGCGCAAAGACTCCCTGCCCTGCTGGAACTCGCCTCACTGCCGGAACAGATTCGCGGCTACGGCCACGTCAAGCTCGCCAGCATCCAGAAAACCAAGGCGCGTGAGCAGGAGTTGCTGGCGACGTTGGGAGCAGGTGCCTGACGCGTCTGCAGCAAATTGGAGTCATCGGCCGCGCCTGAAGCACTGGCGGCGCTTACCGAGAATATTGGCGCCGCGTGCCCCGATCACGGAAGAAGGCCTGATCGCGATCATCCTCGTATCGCACGTGCCGGACATAGTCGCGCATCTCGCCGCGGCGTTCGACGGTCCTGTGCGCTTCCCACTGCGGCGGCGCGAAGTACCGGCGCCCGTCCCGCTGCTCCCAATGCCCGCTCTCATGGCGGTAGCCCGGTCGCGGCCTTTCCCATACGCCGCTATTCCAGACTTGTCGATGACCATTCCACGCCCAGTAACCCGGCACCCAGACGGGGCCAGGCAACGCAACGGACACATACTCGACGACAGGCGCGGGCGGCGTCCTGATGTCGATAGCGAACGATCCATCGCCGATGCGGAAGCCAAAGTCCGCCCTGTCCGCGAAAGATGATGTCGAAACCAGCGCGAACACGACGGCCGTAACGGCTGGAAGATACTTGGCGGCTTTCATGTGGTTCTCCTCTAAGTGGCGCGCAGTACGGGAACCGCGCGGTCATAAGCAAAGTAACGCGAAGGCACACTCCGAGTCACTCGAAAAACTGTAAGGTGAGGCGGCCGTTTGTAAGCGAATATGACCAACGTGGCGATCCGAGCCGGGCACGCAGTGGTTTCGATCGCGCGGCCGCAACATGTGGAGGCTGTGCGCCGCGATGGCCTGTTTCTCGATACGCAACTGTAGCGGCGGTACGCGAAAGCCGTCATTCAGCAAGCGGCGCTCAAGTCTTTGCCCGGGCGCCTGCAATTCAGCGAATCCGGCCGTTGACCATGCAATGGACATCCCAGCGACCTTGTAGCGGGCCTCGTCCACTGCCGGTGAAAAAGTCAGTCGACCGGTCGTCGACGGAGATATCCTGAGTTCAAAAGTTCAGCCGATGAACTAAAGAGCCATCCATCCAAAGTAGAATCAGCAACCTCTAACGGAAATCGGGTGCGGGATCGAAGTGGCGAGCAGGTGTTGACGCCGCGCAAGTAGTCCCGAAAGTCACCTGACGGAAACTGTGATCACCGCACTCCAGCCAGCCGCGCCCCGTTCCGCTGCATACTCTACGAGAGTCCGCCCTTGGTGATGACGGAACTCATCGATCCACGCACATTTCTTCTGGTCGCCAACCTGTTAGGGATGTTCTGTGCGCTGGTGCTCTGGGTGCAGGCAAGGAGTTTCCCTGACGATATCGAGGGATTGGGCGATTGGGCGATGGCGGTGGTGTTGATCGGAAGCGCCTCGGGACTGGCTTCCATGCGCGGCATTTTTCCGGATGCTCTTGCCATCGTTGCCGCGAGCGGCGCGCTCCTGTTGGGCCAGTTCCTTCTCATTGTCGGATTGCAGCGCTATTCTGGACAGCAGCCCAAATGGCGCCCCACCCTGGACGGCATCGGTGCGGTTGTGATCATGACAGTGTGGCTCACTTACGGTAGCCACAACTACCAAGGCCGTATCTTCATCATGGCTCTTGCGCATATCGGTTTGTTTTCGGCCGGGGCAGTTCTCGCGTGGCGCGCCAAGCCGACAGGATTCGGTAGTCGTTTCCTGTGCGCGTTTTTCTTGCTCGGGGTCGCTGTCGCGGTTTGGCGTATCACTACGCTGTCAGTCGCGGTGGATCAAACGGACGATATCTTTGATCGCAACCTGATTCAGCAGGTGTATCTAGGCATGTTTTCGCTCGGTGTCCTGGGTTTGTCAGTTGGCTTCATCCTTTTGACCAACGAGCGGCTACGCGCCGAACTGGAATTCATGGCGACGCGTGATCCGATGACCGGGACGTTCAACCGTCGCGCATTTTTCTCCCAGGCAGCAGTGGAATGGTCGCGCAGCATGCGCGCGCAGCGGCCGCTGACAGCCATTACATGCGATATCGACTTCTTCAAGAAGGTCAACGACAAGCACGGCCACCATGTCGGCGACCTTGTGATCAAGGATTTCACTAATCGCGCGGCGCAAATGCTGCGACTTCCGGATATCCTCGCACGTTTTGGCGGCGAAGAATTCGTAATTCTGCTGCCCGATACAGGGATAGCCGAAGCCAGGAATGTCGCAGAGCGTATTCGGCACGAGATCGAAACGCAGCGCAACAAGGCATTGCCTGCTTATACAGTGAGCCTTGGTCTGTCGACATGCCAGGGGAATGCCGGACAAGCCTCCGATATAGAAGCGTTGATTGCCGAAGCGGATGCGGCGCTTTACCGGGCAAAGCAGCGTGGCCGGAATCGAGTCGAGTCATAGGCATTGACTACCAGGAAAGCGACGACGTCAATTTCGCCAGCATTGTGAGTATGCCGATTCCCGGATTCGTGAACCGAGCAGCCGTTCGGAGCCGGGAGTCCGGCATGCAGGGAAATGTCAGGCAGTCCTGGGCACCGCGCGGCTTGGTGCCACTGGCCTAAAGGATGACCGGTTCCCCTGCAGCTGACCTTTGCCGTTCTGTGCATGATTTGCAGCTACGCAGCGATTTTGGCCGTTGGATATCCGCCGCACACTTTGTTGCGGATACGAAGATGGGGCATGGTTGCATGTCGTGTATGCTTCCCGTTTATTGGTGCATCACCGAAAGATCAGTCCGTCTCTGGCACGCATTCAGGTCCTGCAGAATCCCTTCGAGGGCTTTCCCGAAGATCTGCTCATTAAACGCTGCCGGCAGTCTGCAGATTCCGGATCTGTCAAGACCCGTTCCTTAGGGGCACTCCATGTTGACGGGCGGAAAGCAACGGAATAACTAATTACAATTTCGCCAAGCGGTAAAGCGGAGCTATAAAAGTAAATGGCGGGCATCAGCGACGGAAACCTGGCGACGGAATCGGGCCTGAAACCTCGGCTGACAGAGACGGGACGTCCCGTCACTGTCGCCGTCGAGGCCATCAACGAACATGGCGAGATGGTGCTTACACGTATTCCAGGGGAGCACCCGCTGACGCTGTATCTCGACAAGCGCGAGATCGTTACCCTGATGACTCTGGGTGCCGCCCCCGAATCGCTGGTGTTGGGATACCTGCGCAACCAGCGATTGGTCTCGAGGATCGAAGACATAGCCGCGGTTCAGGTTGATTGGGAAACCGACTCGGCTGCCGTCACCACGCGAAACGGCAGCGCCGATCTCGAGCAACGCCTGGAGCGACGCACCGTCACCAGCGGCTGCGGGCAAGGCACGATGTTCGGCGACCTGATGGAGAGTCTCGATGAAGTCGCTTTGCCCGACGATGTCTTCCTGGATGCCCCGACGCTGGCCATCCTGCTCGACAATGTGCGTCGGCAGGATTCGATCTACAAGGAGGCCGGCGCCGTGCATGGCTGCGCCCTGGCGACAGCCGATGGAGAAATCCTGATGTTCATCGAGGATGTCGGCCGGCACAATGCAGTGGATGCGATCGCCGGCCAGATGTGGCTGAAGAACATGCGTGGCGGCGACAAGCTTTTCTACACCACCGGCCGATTAACCTCGGAAATGGTCATCAAGGCTGCGCAGATGGGCATCCCCTTCATGATCTCCCGGTCCGGTCTGACCGAAATGGGGCACGCCATTGCGCGCAAGATTGGCTTGACTGTGATCGGTCGCGCCACGGGGAAACACTATCTTCTGTTCACCGGGCAGCATCGATTCAAGAAGGATGTTGCAGCGATGGGCGGAGGATTGCCGGACTGATCCCGCGGTAGCGGTGCCAGTGCCATTCAGCGGGAATGACATGAGCGAATCAATCGACCCATTCAAGCTGGCCGTCACCGACGAGACGCTCGCCGACCTTCGGTCACGGCTGGCCAACACACGCTGGCCAGACCGTGAAACGGTCGGCGACTGGAGCCAGGGGGTGCCACTCGATCGCATCAAGGCCCTCTGCGATTATTGGGCACGCGATTATGACTGGCGACACTGCGAAGCGCGCCTGAACGGGTTCGGCCAGTACCATACGAGCATCGACGGCTTGCGCATTCACTTCCTCCATGTCCGCTCGCCGAGCCCCGACGCCGTACCGCTCATCCTCACCCACGGCTGGCCGGGGTCCGTGGTCGAGTTCCTTGACGTGATCGGTCCTCTGACAGATCCGGTCGCCCATGGCGGTAATGCCGCCGATGCGTTCCATGTCGTGATTCCGTCGCTGCCCGGCTACGGCTTTTCCGACAAGCCGGCGACCACGGGCTGGGGTGTCGAGCGCATCGCCGCCGCCTGGATTGCCTTGATGACGCGGCTCGGGTATCAGCGCTTCCTGGCCCAGGGCGGCGATTGGGGTGCCGCCGTCACCAGCGCCATCGGCATGCTCGCTCCCCCCGAATGCGTTGGAATACATCTGAACATGCCGCTGATCTATCCGGGAAAGGATGATTTGTTGCATCTCACCGCGGCCGAGCAAGCGTCGGTTGCCTCTATGAAGTTCTATCGACAGAGCGACTCCGGCTACGCGAAGCTGCAGCGCACGCGGCCGCAGACCCTCGCTTACGGGCTGACCGACTCGCCCGCCGCACAGGCCGCGTGGATCTACGAGAAATTTTATGCGTGGACCGACAACCGCGGAGAACCCGAGAGCGCTTTGACGCGTGACGCAATGCTCGACAACATCATGCTGTATTGGCTTCCCGCGACTGCCGCGTCAGCGGCCAGGCTCTATTGGGAAAGCCTGGCCTTCTTCAAGACCACGCCGCTCGCACTTCCGGTCGGCGTGACCATTTACCCGAAGGAATTTTCCCGTCCGTCGCGGCGTTGGGCGGAACGCCACTTCGCCAATATAATTCACTGGAACGAGACGGAAAAAGGCGGGCATTTCGCGGCATTCGAGCAGCCGGCGCTATTCGTCACGGAACTGCGAAACTGCTTTCGCAAGATCCGGACCGAAATCCCCGACCAGGCGAACCTGGACTAGGAAACGACAATGAACGACGTGCGCAATGTGCTGGAGGCGCGCCTTCCCGGCCTTCATGCCAGGATCGAGAAACTGCTGATCGAGTCAGAGGCGCAATACAACGCCGAGAGCAGTCAGGTGCCATCGGAATTCCTGCTGGAGCACACCCGGCGCACGGCCGCCATTGCGCACAAGCTCGCCGGGATGGAAGGAGTCGATGTGTTCCTGCCAATTCTCGTCGCGCTCTACCATGATGCAGGCAAGTTTCACGAGGGCGAATACCACCAGGACGCCGTACCGGAAGAAGAACATGCGGCGCTCCTGGCGGAAAAGATGCTGACCGAATTCGGGCTGGCACGCAGCGATATCGAAACCGTGCTGGAGTCACTGCGCGCCCTGTACGACGAGCGTCTGCCGTGTATTGGTCCCTGCCGCATCGTGCAGGACGCGGACCGGCTCGACAAGTTGGGGCCTCTGGGCGTCGGTGCCTTCTTTACCAAGGCCGCCCTGCGTGGACGCGGACTGGTCGATGCCCTCGAACAGGCGCTGAGCCGGGAACTCACGTACGCGCTGGCGGCACCGCGATCCATGTTCACCGACGCGGGAAGGAAGCTCGCCGGCGAGCAGGCGGCGAAGACGATTGCATTCTTCGACAACCTTCTGGAGCAACTCGAAAGTTGGGGTATCGCCTCCTTCGAACGCCACACTGTCGTCCTGGAGGATGACTTCCGCACCCGCGACGGCGCCACCGTGCGCGGGATGGAGGTAACCATCGCCATGCTTCGCGCCTGCCCGGATTGCGGAGCACCGCTGGCGCTGACGCACCGGCGCGAGCAGGGCGTGAAATGCGAAAGATTCATCGCCTATTTCAAATGCAGCCAGTGCGGTTACAGCGGCGGAACCTCCCTCTGCCTTCCGGTCCTGGCCTGAGTTCCCGGTTTCAGGCGACTAGGTCGTCGCCGCGACCGGCATGATGGGAATCACGCGGCGAGTCGGCTCTGGTGCCTGGGTGGTTTTGATCGGCACCTTGCGCTGACCGGGAAACGCCAGCGCTTCGGTCAGAAGGTAAGCCGCTTGTGCGTAGGAAGTCGGGCAGATCGTGAAGCATTCCTGGCAGTCCCAGCATTCGTCCTTGGCGACTTCCGGAATGAAGCTGATCTCGCGCCGGGCGCCGTTGTCGATGAAGCCGACGGCATTCTTCTGCTTGACCTCGTTGCAGTAGCGCACGCACAAGCCGCACACGATGCAGAAAGACGCGTCCCTCTCGAAACGGTTGCGATCGGCACCATACTCCTCGGCCAGCCTGATCAGTTCCGGCGCGTCCGGTGCATGGGCCATCAGTTCCTCGACCAGCACCTTGCGAATCTTGTCCACCTTCGCCGAGCGGGTGCGCACCACGATGTCCTTGGCCACCGGATAGACGCAGGAGACGACGTAGCTGGTCCAGCCGCGCGCTTCGACTTCCACCATGCACAGGCGGCAGCCGCCGAAGGCCTCCAGCTTTTCGTGGTGGCACAGCGTCGGAATGTAGATGCCGGCCTTTTGCGCCGCCTGCAGGACGGTCATGCCGGCCGTGGCCTTGATTTCCTGGCCGTCGATGGTCAGAACAATTTCAGTCATTTCGCTCATTTGCCTGCACTCCCGCCGGAAATGCGCGATTCATACTCGGGCTTGAAATAGCGGAACATGCTCTTCAGCGGGTCGCCGGAGGTCTTGCCCAGCGCGCACAGGCTGGCCACGCCCGTGACTTCGATCAGATCCTCGAGTCGTTCCAGGTCACCCGGTTTGCCCTCGCCCCTGGTGATGTTGGTCAGGAGGTGCAGCATCTGCTGCATGCCCTCGCGGCAGGGCACGCACTTGCCGCAGGACTCGTTGACCAGGAAGTCCATCAGGTAGCGCGCCACTTCCACCATGTCGGTGTCCTCGTCCATCAGCAGCAGGCCGCCGGCACCGATCGGCGCGCCCAGCTTGGACATGCCGTCGAAATCCAGCGGCGAGTCGATCAGGTCCGCCGGGATCGAGCCGCCCATGGCCCCGCCGAAGTGTATGGCCTTGAGGATCTTGCCATCGCGCACGCCGCCGCCGATGTCGAACACGAGGGTGCGCAGCGGCGTCCCCATGGGGACTTCCACCACGCCGCTGTTCACCACGTTGCCCGACAGGGAAATCAGCTTGGTGCCCTTGCTCTTCTCCGAACCGATGCTGGTGAACCACTCGGCGCCCTTGCTGATGATCTGCGGCACGTTGGCCCAGGTCTCGACGTTGTTGAGATTGCTCGGCTTGTCCCAGATGCCATTGACCGAAGTGCGGATGTACTTCGGCCGCGGTTCGGGAGCATTGCCTTCGATCGAACGCATCAGGGCGGACGACTCGCCGGAGACGAAGATGCCGACGTCGAAGTGCAGTTCGCACTCGAAGTCGAAACCGGAGCCGAGGATGTTCTGGCCCAGCAGGCCATACTCTTTCGCCTGGGCCAGCGCGTTCCTGACATGCTTTTCCAGAAGCGGCATGTCGTGCCGGGTGTACATGAAGCCTTTTTGTGCGCCGATGGCATAGGCGCCGATGATCAGGCCTTCGAGTATCTTGTGCGGGTTGCCGGTGAGCATGGCGCGGTCCATGAAGGCGGCGGACTCGCCTTCGTGGCCGTTGACGATGACATATTTGGTCTTCTCCGGCGCGTTCCGGGTGGTCTCCCACTTCGAGCCGGCCGGGAAGCCGCCGCCGCCGCGGCCGCGCAGGTTGGCTTTCTTGACTTCATCGAGGACCTGCTCCGGAGTCATCTCGGTCAGGGCCTTGACCAGCGCGGCGTAACCACCAACCGCCAGATAGTCGTCGATGCGCATCGGGTCGATCTTCGGGTTGTCGCCGATCAGAAGACGCGTCTGGTGCTTGTAGAACGGCACCTCGTTCATGTGCACCGCCTTGGCGCCGGTGTTCGGATCCTTGTACACCAGGCGCTCGACCACCTCGCCCTTGAGTGTGGCGGCAATGATCTCGGGCACGTCGGTGGGCTGGACCTCGAAGTAGCAGATGTCGCCGGGGGTAACCACGACGTTCGGCCCTTTTTCGCAGTAGCCGTGGCAGCCGGTGGTCCGGACCTCGATCTTGTCACCCAGCTTGCCGCCTTCGGCAACGAAAGCGGCAGCAACCGCCGCCGAGTCCATGCCGTCGCAGGCTGCGCCGACGCAGACCGCGATGCACGGTTTGGCGGGGTCCCGGCGAGCCAGGATTTCCGCCCGGTATTTTTCCAGTTCTGCCGCTGATTGGAGCTTTGGCATGTTTTTTCCTACTCGTATTGTTTCAGAACGTCTTCGATCTTTTCCGGCGTCATGCGGCCGTAATGCTTGCCGTCGACGATCAGTTCCGGCCCGATGCTGCAACTGCCCAGGCAGGCGCCGGTCTCGTAGGTGAATCTGGAGTCGGCATCGGTCTCCCCGTCCTTGAGACCGGTGAGTTCTTCCACCTTCGCCCGCAGCTTGGCCGCCCCGCGCAGGTGGCAGGTCATGCCGGTGCACACATGCACTTCGTGGCGTCCCTTCGGGGTCAGGCTGAAGGCCTTGTAGAAGCTGGCGATCTGCATCACCTGGGCGAAGGGTACCTGCAGGGCAGCGGCCACCTTGTGCATCACATCCCGCGGCAGCCAATGGTTCTCGTGCTGGATCTCCACCAGCGCATGGATCAGGGAATTCGGCTGGCCCCGGTATTTCTCGATGATGCCGTCGATAGTTTGTTCAGACATTATGTTGGTTCCACCCATGTTGGCTTTTTGGTGATCTGCTTCAGGCAGCGACCGCGATCTGCGCCTGATTGCCGTCGAGACGGACGATGCCCTGTTTCGACAGGAGTTCCAGGTGAGCGGCGACGCGCGAGGGTTCGAGACCCAGTCTCCGCGAGATGCCGTCGGCCGACGCTTCGCCGGTGCGCAGCGCGCCCATGATGCGAGCCATGGCCAGCTTGTCCAGAACCAACTCCTTGAACAGCCGGTCGTAGTCGGCCCGGGCGAAGAACTCCTTGTAGCCGTCTTCGGTCCGCTTGGGCACGCGGAAGCGCTCCCGTTCGACCAGCTTGTAATACGGCACCAGTTGCGTCGCCGCCTCCAGCCCGGACTGCAGATCGGCGACGTCACGACCTTCTGAAGAGCCGAAGGGGCCGAGGCTTTTTATCTTCGCCCCGAACTCGTTCATGATCTCGGCAAAGCGTATGCCCTCCCCCGCCGACACCCATTCCAGGCGCAGCCGGTCGGGATTGACGCCGATGTCCGCCAGGATGCGCTTGGCGACGAAACTGTTGCCCAGGGCGTCGTAGTTGCCCTCCGGGTTGTAGTGGCAGTCGCCGAGGTGGCAGCCGCCGATGAATACCCCGTCCGCCTTCTTGGCGAAGGCACGGAAGATGAACTCCAGGTCGACCCGGCCCGAGCACATCAGGCGGATCACCCGCAGATAGGGCGGATACTGGAAGCGGGAGACGCCGCACAGATCGGCGCCGCCGTAGCAGCACCAGTTGCAGAGAAAGCCGACGATGATCGGCTTGAATTCGGAGGGGGCAGCCATACTCTTCCCTTATCGGTTCGGTTGCGTTGCGCTTGTATTCATTTGGTCGGTGCGCTTCAGACGAGCTCCAGTGCCGCGTCGATCTGGTTGAACACTTCGTCGTCGGTGTAGTGGCTCAGGCTGATGGCCGCGGTCGGACACTTCGCGACGCACAGCCCGTCGCCCTTGCACAGCACCGGATTGACCACCGCCTTCTTGCCGCGCGGCGTGTCCATGAACTCGATGGCGCCGTAGGTGCACACCGAGATGCAGGCGCCGCATGAGACGCAGTCCATACCCTTCACCGAGCACACCGCACCCGAGGCGACCACCGTATCGCGCGAAAGCAGGGTCAGGGCGCGGCCGGCCGCGCCGTAGGCCTGGGTGATGGTTTCCGACATGTGCTTGGGATACTGCGCCGTGCCGCAGAGGAACACGCCTTCCGCGGCGAAGTCCACCGGCCGCAGCTTGGCGTGGGCTTCCTGGAAAAAGCCGTCGGGGCCCAACGGCACCTTGAACATGCGCGCCAGTTCGTTGGCACCCGGTGCGGGTATCACCGCCGCGGCGAGGATGATGGCATCGACGTCCAGCTCCAGCTTCTTGCCCAGGATGGGATCGGCGGCCGTCACCCGGATGAAGCTGCGGCCGCCCTCGTTACGCGCTTCCAGCTGCGGCTTGTCGTCCGGCTCGTAGCGGATAAATTTGACGTCCTTGTGCGACGCCTCGAGGTAATAGTCCTCGCGGAAGCCATAGGTTCTGATGTCGCGGAAGAGCACATAGATCTCCACTTCCGGCTTGAGCGCCTTCATTTTCAGGGCGTTCTTCATGGCGCCGCTGCAGCAGACCCGGGCGCAGTAGTTGCGATCCTCGTTGCGGCAGCCGACGCACTGGATCATCACCATGCTGTCCGCCGCCATCAGCTTTTCGTCCTGCTTGGCGAGCTTGCCTTCCATCTCCAGCAGGGTCATCACCTTGTCGTTCTCGCCGTACAAATACTCGGTCGGCTTGTACTCGGCGGCGCCGGTGGCGATGATGGCCGCGCCGTGCTTGATGGTCCGCACCCGGCCCTTGGATTTGACCGTGGTGCTGAAATTGCCGACGTAGCCGTCGACATGCACGACGGCGGCATCGGTAATGGCGTGAATCCGCGGGTGCCGGTAGACCTTCTTCTTGAGGTCCTTGACGAAGGCCTGCACGTCCATGCCCTCGAGCGTGTAGTGCATGCGGTTGGCGACACCGCCCAGATCAGAGGCCTTCTCGATCAGGTAGGTCTCGTAGCCCTGCTCAGCCAGGGTATGGGCGCTGGTCATGCCGGCGACGCCGCCGCCGACCACCAGCGCGGTCTTGTCCACCGGCAGCGAGAACTCGTCCAGCGGCTCCAGCTTGCCGGCCCGCGCCACCGACATGCGCACGATGTCCTTGGCCTTCTCCGTCGCGGCTTCCTGCTCCTTGGAGTGCACCCAGGTGCAGTGCTCGCGGATGTTGGCCATGTCGAAGAAATACTGGTTGACGCCGGCCTCGCGCAGGGTGTCGCGGAACAGCGGCTCGTGCGTGCGCGGCGTGCAGGCGGCCACCACCACCCGGTTCAGTCCCTTGTCGCGGATGGTGTCCGAGATCGCCTTGGCGGTATTGGTAGCGCAGGCGAACAGGCTTTCCTCGACGTGCACCACGTTGGGCAGTCCCTTGGCGTACTCGGCGATGCCCGGCACGTCCACCACGCGGCCGATGTTGGCGCCGCAGCGACAGACGAAGACGCCGACCCTGGCTTCCTCTTCGGAGACGTCCTTCTCTTCCGGATACACCCGCTCCTCGTTCAACTGTCCGCGCCGCGACATGAGGAGGTTGGAGGCCAGGGCACTGGCGCCGCTGGCGCCCATCACCGCTTCGGGAATGTCCATCGGGCCCTGGAAGGCGCCGCTGGTGAATATGCCGGGACGGCTGGTCTGCAGCGGATTGAAGGGATCGACCTTGCAGAAGCCGTGGCGGTTGAGCTCGATGTCGAAAACCTTGGAGAAGCGCTGGGCATCCTTGGGCGGGGCCAGGCCCACCGAGAGCACCACCAGTTCGAAGAACTCCTCGACCACTCCGTCCGGTGTCGTGTAGCGAATGGACACGTCTCCGGTGACGGGGTCTTCGCTGCCGACCGACACGTAGCTGCGGATGAAATGCACGTCGGGCAGTTTCTGCGCACGCTGGTAGAAACGCTCGAAGTCCTTGCCGTAGGAGCGGATGTCATTGTGGAAAATCTTGGCATGGAGATCGGGCAGGTGGTCCTTGGCCAGGATCACCTGCTTCTGCGTGTAGGAGCAGCACACCGCCGAGCAATAGCTGTTGGCGCCGGTCGGATTCACCTGGCGCGAACCGACGCAGTGGATCCAGGCGATCTTTTTCGGATGCTTCTTGTCCGAGGGACGCAGGATCTGGCCCTCGTGCGGACCGGTAGAGCACAGCAGGCGCTCGAAGTCCATGCTGGTGACCACGTTGGCGAACTGGCCGTAGCCGTAATCGTTGCGCGGCAAGGGGTCGAAGGTTTCGTAGCCGGGCGACAGGATGATGGCGCCGACCTTGATCTTGACCTTCTCTGCCTTCTGGCCAAAGTCGATGGCATCGTTCTCGCAGACGGTCTGGCAGATCGAGCAGGTCTTGTCCTTGAGGAACAGGCAGCTTTCGTCGATGTAGGTGACCAGCGGCACGGCCTGCGAAAAGTAGATGTGCACCGCCTTGTTCAGCGACAGGTCCTGGTTGAACGGATCAGGGATCTTGACCGGGCAGTACTCGACGCAAACCGTGCACCCGGTGCACTTGTCCTCGATGACGTAGCGCGGCTTCTTCAGCAGGGTGACGGTGAAGTCTCCGGGCTCGCCCTCGACGCTGTCGACGTCGGTGTAGGTCATCAGCTGGATGTTCGGCTGCCGGTCGGTTTCGATGAACTTCGGCGACTCGATGCACATCGAGCAGTCATTGGTGGGGAAGGTCTTGTCCAGTTGCGACATCTTGCCGCCAACGGTCGGCGACTTCTCCACCAGGTAGACCTTGTAACCCTCTGCCGACAGGTCGAGCGCTGCCTGGATGCCGCTGATGCCGCCGCCGACGACCATCACGTCGCCCATGTTGTCGTCGGCCGGACGCAGGACATTCTGCGTGTTCCATTGCTGCTGTAAGAGTCCGAATTCCACTTTGATGTCCTCGCCTAGATCGCTTCGCGAATGATTTCGGTGATGTCCTTGATCTCGATCGAGGCACCCCCGTCGGGCCGGCTCAGGCGGCTGTCCTCGAAATTGGTGGTGCAATACGGGCAGGCCGTCACCATGATCTGCGCCCCTGTGCCCACGGCCTGCTCCAGGCGCAGGTCGGAGAAGCGTTCGCCCTTGGGCGTTTCCATCCAGATGCGACCGCCGCCGCCGCCGCAGCAGAAGCTGTTCTTGCGCGACTCGGCCATCTCGGTCAACTGCAGGCCGGGCACGCTCTTCAACGCTTCGCGCGGCTCGTCGTAGACGCCGTTGTGGCGTCCGAGATAGCAGGGATCGTGGTAGGTGACGTTCTTGGCAACTTCCTTGGTCAGCTTCAGCCGGCCTTCACTGATCAGCTGGTGCAGGAATTCGGTGATATGGATCACCTCGAAATTCACCTTGAACTCGCGGTATTCGTTCTTGAAGCTGTGATAGCAGTGCGGTGACGACACGAGGATCTTGGTGACGCCGTTGTCGACGAAGTTGCGGATGTTCTGCCGTGCCAGGGTCTTGAACAGCTTCTCGTCGCCGGTCTTGCGGATGCTCTCGCCGCAACAGCTCTCGTCGGTGCCGAGAATGCCGAAGTCGACACCGGCCTTCTGCAAAATTTCCACCGTGGCCTTGGCGATCTTCTTGCCGCGCGGGTCATAGGACAGGTAGCAACCAGGGGAATACAGGATCTCCATGCCCTCCTCGAAACGCTTGACGCCCAGGTCCTTGGCCCAGTCGGCACGCTTCGAACGCTGCTCGCCGAAGGGATTGCCCTCCGCCCGGAGTCCGGCGGAGACGCCCGGAATCGGCGCCGCGCCGCCGGGAAAGACGTCGTATTCGGTGGCGATGCGGCGCAGTGCGATGCCCGACTCGATCTGCTTGACGTCCCGCGGACAGACCTGCGGGCATTTGCCGCAGGTCGTGCAGCGCCAGATTTCCTCGCTGTCGATCTCGGTCAGGCCGAAAGTGGCCTCGCGCACGATCTTGCGCATGCTGAACTTGCTGACCCGGTTCCACGGGCAGACGGTGTCGCACATGCCGCACTGGTAACAGGATTTGAAAGCATCGCCGCCGCTTGCCTTGATCGCGTCGATGATCTCTTTTTGGGGGGCTACGGTTTCCATGCTTTACTGACCCTGTTGGTTGGTCGGACGCATTACGGCTTCGCCATTCTGGCGACCGTATCCAGCACCTGCTGCAGGCCGTACTTGTCGATCATCGATCCCAGGCCGATCTCGATGTCACCCAGCTTGGGCTGCTCGTCTTCCTCGACTTCCTCTTCGCGCTCGACGTAGATCAGCGCCTCGGCGTGGCACCACTCGACGCACTTGGGCTGCGCCAGCGCCGGTGTTTCCTCGCACATGTCGCACTTCAGCGGCAGCCCGGAGTCGGGCTCCTTGAACAGGTCGCGCGAGGGGCAGGAAGCGCGGCAGAAGTCGCACTCGTTGTATTCCTTGCCGTCGATGATGTACTTGTCGCGGCCGGTGCACTCCGACTCGGTGTACTCGCCGGCGTAGACCGGCAGGTAGATGTCCCGCAGCGGCAGGCGCACTATGCGGATGCGCGAGCGCGCCGGATTGTTGCTGCTGTAGCGCGGGGTCGCGTGCCAGGAAGAGCAGATCACCTCGCAGGCCTTGCAGCCGTTGCACTTGTCGGCGTCAATGGTGATGGACTTGACGATTTTCTTGACCTTAGCCATTGCTGTAGATTCCTTTCTGCTCGAATTCCTCGGCCACGAAACCCATTTCCAGATCCTCCAGGGATTCCTTGGTGGGTATGCCCTGATCGTTGAAACCCTTCAGCTTGTAGTAGTTGTCCAGCAGTTCCTTTTCCAGATCGGGGAAGCGCTTCCTCCAGTGGTCCTCCGGCGGCTTGTCGTCGGTGCGGCGCATGCCGCGGCGCACGTTGAGGGCGCGCATCAGGGTGCGGGTGCGGGTCGCCGACTTCCAGACATCGTCCTTGGTCATCTTGATGCCGGTCGCGGCGGTGACGAACTCGGGATAGTTGTGGATGTGATACGGCGGCTTGAGCGGGAAGGACGACAGGCCGGCGCACATGCCGAGGGCATCGTCGATGTAGTGCATCTTCTCCATCCAGTCGACGATCTCGCTGGCCATCTGCGGCGTGGGGTAGTAGGGGTTCGACATCTCGCCGCGCGGCTCCCAGTCGGCGTAGTACTTCTTGAACTTCTCGTCGGGCACCTGGAACCAGTCCTTGACGAACTCCTCGCGCAACTCGCGGGTGGCGAAGGGCTCCTGCGGGAACTGGCCTTCGATCTGGGTGATGTTGATCTTCTCGCCGGTCGAGTACATCAGGTAATACACCGGATTCAGCATGCCCAGCTTGAGCGGCAGCTGCTCGTGCTTCTTGATGGTATTGTGGTCGAACTTCTCCGCGCCCTTGCCGATGCGCCGCGCTGCCCAGTAGGTGCCGTCGGCCAGATAGTCGCCGATGCCTTCGCGGCGAACGATCTTGTCCAGCAGGTAGAAGAAGCGGCCCTCGGTGTCTTCCGGCATGCCGGGAAAGTCTTCCAGGGTAAGGATGCCGGCTTCCAGCAGTTCGAGGCCGAAAGCCATCGCCTGCGGTGCGGAAAAGCCGTCGACGCCGTACTCGGTAGCCTTCTGCGCGATCCTGAAGCCGAAGTCCAGGTCCGAAAAAGCCGCCATGGTGTAAGTCAGCTTCGAGTAGCACTTCATCATGTAGGTGGGCAGACCCGGCACGGAGATGGTGGCGCCGCACTTCATCGGGCAGTTGTGGCAACTGATCAGCCGCGTGCGTACGTTTTCCTGGGTTTGCTTCCACTTCTGTTCGATCTCATGAGTCCAGAAGTCCTTGCGCCGGGTGCGCGAGTTGCCCCAGGTGAAGTTGGTGGTGTGCCACTCCTCATCGACGATGGCCATTTCCTGCGGCGAGCCGAGACCCTGCAGAATCGGCGGCACACCCTTGATCGGATTCTCGCCGCGGAACTTGATGTACTTCAGCACGTCGTCGCACAGTTCCATGTACTTGGCCGGGTCGGCAACGTTGATGTCCTTGGTGCCGCGCACGGCGATCGCCTTGAGGCCCTTGTCGCCCATCACGGCGCCGATGCCGCCGCGCGACGCCGAAGAGCGGCCCTGCTCGATCGAGGCGTAAAAGACCCGGTTCTCTCCGGCCAGGCCGATAGCCGCCACCTGGATGTCCGGATCCTTCAATTCCGTGCGGATCGCCTCCGAGGTCGCGGTGGCGCCCATGCCCTTCAGATGCGAGGCGTCCCGAATCTCGACCTTGTCATTGTGGATCCACAGATAGACCAGTTCTTCCGACTTGCCGCTGATGATGACCTTGTCGTAACCGGCATACTTGAGCTCGGGCGCAAAGAAGCCGCCCATCATCGAATAGGCCATCAGCTTCGTCTGCGGCGATATGGTCGACACGATGGTGCGATTGCTGCCCGGCGCCGCGGTGCCGCAAAGCAGGCCGCTGCTGAAGATCAGCAGGTTGTCCTCGGAAAAGGCATCGGTCTCGGCCGGCACCCGGTCCCACATGATCTTGGCATTGGTGCCGAGGCCCCCAAGGTACAGCTTGGTGTCGTTCGGGTCGGTCTCCACCCGGTCGATGCTGCCTCGCGAGAGGTTCACTTCCAAATCGAAACCTATTTCTCCATAACGCATTTCTCTGGTCCCCTCTCAGACTGAGTTTCTATCCATGAGCCTTGCGCGCATTTCCGCGCCGCTCGTTGTTTTCTTTGCCGCTGGCGACAGCCGGGAGCCGACAGTTGCCACTTTTCGACCGGAACTGCCGATAAGCGGCAGCAGGGCCATTGCGTCAAGGTGGTGCTCCAGGCTGGACGGGGCGAAGCGCTCGGGACCGCGGGCCACCAGGCCGCAGACGGCCAGGGTATGGATGGTCCTGGCGACATCCTGAGGCGTCCCATGAAGGCGGGGGTCGTACCAACCGTAACTCCAGTTGAGCATGCCGAAGACGCTGTAAGTCACCCGCTCGACCTCGGCGGAGTCCAACCTGTCGACGCCGCCGGCACCGGCTGAGCTGCAACCCGCGGCAAGAATCGATGCCACGATATCCCGGCAGATATTGAAATAGGCTTCCTTGAGCAGGCGCACCGTCTTGCGTCTGCCCGCAGGCAGGGCAGAGGCTTCATGAACCAACACCCGCATCACCGACCGATTCTCGGCTGCATAGCGGAGGTGATTCAAGATGAAGACATACAGCCGATCGACGTGGTCATCGACCCCCTCGAGCGCCGCGTTCGCCGAACTGGCCATGGTGCCGAAGGCGTCGGTCTGCAGCGAGAAGAGCAGGTCTTCCTTGGAGGAAAAGTAGTCGTAGAAGGTGGCCAGGCCGCGTCCCGTCGCCCGGGCAAGACCCCGCATGGTCATGCCGTGGAAGCCGTGTTCGGCAATGGCCGCAGCCGCCGCCTTGAGAATCTCGAGGCGTTGTGCCTCATGCCGGAGCAGCCTGGTGGAGGACTCGGCGGAGACGTGGCTCACCATTGCGGCTCCCGGATCGGCCGGTGCCGCTCATGGACCGGCCGCAGGCCCTGCCCGGCAAGCAGTGAGTCGCCCTGGCGCCAGGCGATGTTGACGTGCGGTGAAGTCGAGCGCAACGCGTAAGCCATTTGACCTCCAGCCCGCTTCTCACGGGCTGTTCCGGTTAACAGTCTGCAACCTATGCAACGTTTTTCCTATTACCCTACTGACGGTGATGCTACCCGAACGAGCGTTCGCTGATTTGATGTAGGTCAACCTCGGAAGTTGCCGGACAGCGCTTACGCCAAGTCGGGCCGAGGCACCCGCTCGAGCAGCCTGACCGGTGCCGAGGCATGCCGGCAGCCCTCCTCGGGCGGCGGCAGCGCATCGAGGGTGGCCAGATGATCCCCGCTCATGGCGCCTTGGCCGCAAGCCGTGGTCCCGTTGCGTTTCTGCCAGCGTGCGGTGATATCGACGGCGTCCTTTCGCGGAACGGTCGTGACAACGCAAAGTTATGCGTCTGCCAACTGAGCGTGGTTCGGCAACGCTGATGCAATATCATCCGCAAAGCGAATAACCATTTTCTGGAGACACACACATGAGCGGGATGCTGATCATCGGGGCCGGCCTGGCCGGACTCACTGTCGCCGAGACGCTGCGCAGCGAAGGCTATGCGGGACCCATCACGCTGATCGGCGACGAAGCGCACGCCCCCTACCAGCGTCCGCCGCTGTCCAAGGGCTTTCTGCTGGGTCAGACCGCTGAAGCACAGCTGATGATGCGTCCCCCGGAACTGCTGGTGAAGAAAGACATCGACCTGAGAGTCGGCGCCGGCGCCACGGCGATCGATCGCAGCACAAAGCGGGTCGCACTCGGCGACGGCTCGACGCTGGGCTACGACGGTCTGGCACTGTGCCCCGGCTCGCGCCTGCGCCCGCTGCCGCTGGCCGGGGCTGACTGGCACGGCGTCTACGGCCTGCGTACGCTGGACGAGGCGAAGGCGATTGCGGCGGCGCTGGAGGCCGCACATAACGTAGTGATCATCGGCGGCGGTTTCATCGGCCTCGAAGTCGCCTCCGTCGCGCGCAGGAAGGAGAAGCGCGTCACCGTGCTGGAAGCCGCCGACCGCCTCATGGCGCGCGTCGTCGCGCCGCTGATTTCGCAGTTCTACCTCGACCTGCACACCCGCCATGGCGCCGAAGTGGTGCTCGGCGCCATGGTCTCGGAACTGGTCGGCAGTGGCGGCCGAATCACAGCGGTAAGAACCAGGGACGGTCGCGAGTTTCCCGCCGACCTGGTGCTGGTCGGCATCGGCATCATCCCCAATGTTGAACTGGCCCAGGCGGCGGGCCTCGAAGTCAATGGCGGCATTGTAGTCGATGCCTGCGGCCGCTGCTCCGACCCGACCATCGTCGCCGCCGGCGACTGTACCGCGCGGCGCCTGGACGACGGCAGCCTGCGCCGCCTCGAATCCGTGCAGAACGCGCTCGAGCAGGGCCGGTCGGCCGCCGCTGCGCTGCTCGGCCGCGACCGGCCCTTCCATGCGGCACCGTGGTTCTGGTCCGATCAATACGACGTCAAACTGCAGATGCTCGGGCTGACCGCCGGCTTCGACCAGGTGGTCACGCGCGGCGACCCAACAACGCAGAAGTTCTCCGCCTACTACTACCAGGCCGGCAAACTGATTGCGATCGACTCGCTGAACCAGCCGCCCGAGCACATGAACGGCCGCAAGCTGTTCGAGAAGGGCATCTCGCCCACGCCCGCGCAAGCGGCCGACACGGCCTTCGATCTGGGTTCGCTGCTTGCTTGACAGGTAAGCGCGCTGCATTCCGCGTCCGTTCCTGAACCTTCTGGCGCTGTTCCTTCAGCGCCAGGCACTTTTCCTGCCGCCGCTCGCCGCGATCGTCGATCTTCTTCTTGACCTTCGCGCGCCCCCCGGGCGTGGCCTGACAGCGCTTTTCCTTCTGGAACCAAAGGCATCCAGTGCCTGCCCGTATCAGTCACCAAAGGCAATTTGTGCGGCAACGTACGGACGGTGCCGGCGCCTGCAGCTATAAAGAACGTTCCGGCACTTGCTCATGCGGATTCCGCCAGCGGACGCAGTGAACAACTCAGGCAACTCAACCCCAAAAGGTGCAACCCCAATGAAAACTCCAATACTCCTCGCCGCAGTCGTTGGCTGCGCCCTGTCGGTGCCGGCCCTGTCGGCGCAGGAAAAAGTCGCACCCGGCAAGCCGGCGATGAGCATGGCCACGGATAAGCAGACGCTGCAGATGCAGGAGAACATGAAGAAAATGCAGCAGCAGATGGAACAATTCCGGGCGACAACCGACCCTGCGGAACGCCAAAAGCTGATGCAGGCACACATGCAGACCATGCAGGAAAACATGCAAACGATGCATGGCATGGACGGCGCCATGATGAAGGGTGACAAGAAGCACGGAATGGCCGGCAGCGCGATGATGCAGCACCACGCCATGACGGAAAAGCGCCTAGACATGATGCAGACGATGATGGAGCAGCTGATGCAGCACCAGCAGGCCATGGAGTCGATGCTAGCCAGGTAGTACCAACATTGATCCCGCATTTGACCAAGCAGCATAGCCACTTGAAAGGAAACAACTCATGTACGGATTCAACACCCAGCTGAAAGTACCGTTCGATACCGCCGTCGCAATGGTCACCGAAGCCCTGAAAAAGGAAGGATTCGGTGTCCTCACCGATATCGATGTCAAGGCGACGCTGAAGGCCAAGCTCAATATCGAACACCGGCCATATCGCATACTCGGCGCATGCAACCCCCCGCTCGCACACCGCGCCATCGAGGCTGATCCCGACATCGGCTTGCTACTGCCGTGCAACGTGGTCGTGCGCGAAGAAGCCGATGGCACCATAACGGTCGCATTCATGGATCCCGAGGTCGTGTTGCAGTTGGTCGACAAACCGGAAGTACATGCCCTCGGCAAGGAAGTACGGATGCTTCTGCAACGGGTCTGCGCAAGCCTCAAGGCGTGACCCTGGCGGCACCACCAGGGTGACTGGTTCCTGTCTCTTGCAGTTGCAGTCAGGGGGTAGTCGTGTTCGAGCGGGTTGCGAAACGGCATGTTCGCTAGCGCACCGAGTTTGCCCGGCGCCTCGAATAGCCTGCATACGCTTACGACGCGTCCGTGCCGGCGCGAAGAAATATCAAGTCTGAATCATTCGGCCAATTCTCAGTTCGTGGAGCCTCGTACAAACCGTGATCCGTGTGCCTGCAAACGCGCAGCAAGCTTCCGCCAACCCGCCCCAGCCGACGCTGGTCGTCAGCGGCGATGGTGATCGCCTCGCACTGGCGGGTGTTCTTGAAATATCGACGCTGGTCGAAGCAGGAAAGTCCCTGGCAAGATGGTCGAAGCAGGGGGCATCGCGCCACCTCGACGTTGCCATGCTCGACAGCCTCGACACGCCGGGCGCGTTGTTCCTCTGCGGCCTGCGCGACAAGGGCGTGGAACTTACCGGGGTCCGCGCCGAACAACGGGCGCTGCTCGATCTCATCTACGGGCTCGATCTCAAGCCGATACCGAAAGTCAAAACCGTTTCCCGCTGGCGCCAGCTCATCATCCAGCTCGGCAAAGGCGCGCACGATGCCCGGCACGAAGCACTCGACCTGATCACCTTTGTCGGTCGCGCCGCGAGTTGGACCGCCAACGCCCTGCTTCATCCGCATTGCCTGCGTCCGGCTTCGATCTCCCGGCATATAACGGAAACCGGCATTCAGGCGCTGCCCATCATTGGCCTGATGGCCATCATGATCGCGATCGTCATCGGCTATCAGGGCGTGGCCCAGTTGCGCCCCTTTGGCGGCGAGGACTACACCATCAACCTGGTAGCGGTGTCGGTATTGCGCGAAATGGCCGTGCTGATCACGGCCATCATGGTGGCCGGCCGCTCGGGCTCCGCCTTCACCGCCGAAATCGGCGTCATGGAGACACGGGAGGAAGTCGACGCGCTCAAGGTGATGGGGATCAAACCCATGCAGGTACTGGTGGTGCCGCGCGTGATCGCCCTGGTCATCACCCTGCCGCTGCTGACGTTCTTTGCCGACATCATGGGCCTGATCGGCGGCGCCGCGATCGCACAGTTTCTGCTTGATGTATCGCCGACCCAATACCTGACACGCCTGCCGCAGGTGGTCGACGGCCACGATCTCTTCGTCGGCCTGTTCAAGGCGCCGGTGTTTGCCTTCTTCATTGCCGTCATCGGCTGCATGCACGGGCTCCGGGTGACGGGCTCGGCGGCAAGTGTCGGCCGGGAGACCACCCGCGCCGTAGTGAAATCGATCTTTCTGGTGATCGTGCTCGACGCATTTTTCTCCATCCTGTTCGAAAGGCTCGGCCTATGAATACCCGGACCAGGGCCCATGCCGAACCGATCCTGTCGGCGCGCGGTATCGTCAATCGATTTGGCAAACAGGTGGTACACGACAAGCTCAGCCTCGACATCGTGCCCGGCGAAATAATCGGCATCGCAGGCGGATCGGGCTCGGGCAAGTCGGTGCTGCTCAAGACCCTCACCGGTCTGCACCAGCCGGATGCCGGCGAAGTGCTGCTCAATGGCAAGCCGGTTCAATCCATCGGTGCGGCGGAAAGAGCCTCTCTCATCGGCGTGCTGTTTCAGCAAGGTGCATTGTTTTCTTCGCTTTCGGTGGCACAGAACATCATGCTGCCGATGCGCGAACATACGACACTGCCGGCCAAAGAGCAGGAACACATCGCAGCGATGAAGCTGGCGCTCTCCGGATTGCCGGCGGACAGCGGCATCAAGTTTCCCTCCGCGCTGTCCGGCGGCATGGTGAAACGCGCCGCCTTGGCGCGGGCGCTCGCGCTCGACCCGAGGATTCTGTTTCTCGACGAACCCACCTCGGATCTCGACCCGATCGCCGCGAGCGGCATCGATGCTCTGATCCTGCAGCTCAACCAGATCCTCGGCATTACCGTCGTCATCGTCACCCACGATCTCACCACGCTGTTCACCGTCTGCGGCCGCATTGCCGTGCTGGTCGACAAGACGATTACGGTCGACACGGCCGACAAGCTGCTGAAGTCCACCCATCCGTGGATTCACGAATTCTTCCACGGACCGCGCGCGGAAGGCGCAATGAAAGCAAGGAAAACAAGCCATGGAAACTGACAAGCACTACTTCTTCGAGGGGCTGTTCATCATCGTGTTCTCGGTTGCCGCAGCGATTTTCGCCGTGTGGCTGGGAAGTGCCGGGCGCCATGACGATGTAATCTACCGCATCCATTTTCCGGACTCGGTGAGCGGGCTCACGGCAGGCGATACGGTGAAATTCCGTGGCGTCGATGTCGGCACGGTCAAGTCGATGCGCATCGATCCGGACAATTCGCGCCTGGTGCGTGTGGATATCAGGTTGCGCAAGGAAACGCCGGTCAAGACCGACACCAAGGCCAGCCTGACGTTGAAGGGCATCACCGGCGTCGTCTTTATCGAACTGAACGGCGGAGACCCGGCAGCACAAACCCTGCTTGCGGTCACGCCCGAAAATCAGATCCCCGAGATTCCTTCGGAAAAAACCGGACTCAATGCGATGCTCGACGATCTGCCGAAGCTGGTCAAGAAATTCTCGGCCATCGAGGACCAGGTCAAGAAAGTCGTTACCAGCGTCGGCGGCTTGACGGACAAGGTCACGGAGAACCCTTCCCTGCTGCTCAGGCGCCCTGCAGCAAAGCCCTGATGACGGCAGGACGCACTTCGTAGATAGGGACCCCGGCCGGTGGCGGGTGTTGTCTCGACGGCCCGGCCGGCTTATAGTCCGCAACGAGATGAAAGCCCGCATTATCCCTATCGCCAGTGCGCCCAAGCCCCTGCCAGCAGGCAGCGACGCGCTTGCCGCGCCGCTTGACGGCAGCCTGGTCGACCGGCGCAACCGGCGAGTGCGCGACTTGCGCATCTCGGTCACCGACCGCTGCAATTTCCGCTGCGTGTATTGCATGCCGAAAGCCGTGTTCGACCACGACCACGCATTTCTGCCGCGCGCCGAGCTACTGTCTTTCGAGGAGATCGTCCGCATCGCGCGCATCTTCGTCGATCAGGGCGTCGAGAAAATCCGCATCACCGGCGGCGAGCCGCTGTTGCGCCGGCATATCGAAAACCTGATCGAGCAACTGGCGAAGCTGCCGGTGGAACTGACGCTGACCACCAATGGCTCGCTGCTGACGAAGAAGGCGCGGGCGCTGAGGGACGCCGGTCTGACGCGCGTCACGGTCAGTCTCGACGGCCTCGACGACGCCGTATTCAAGCGCATGAACGATGTCGATTATCCGGTCAGCGACGTGCTCGACGGCATCGCCGCCGCCGCAGCCGCGGGCCTCGCGCCGATCAAGGTGAATTGCGTGGTCAAGCGCGGCACCAACGACGACCAGATCCTGCCGCTGGCGCGCCACTTCCGCAACAGCGGCCACATCCTGCGCTTCATCGAGTTCATGGATGTCGGCAGCTCCAACGGCTGGCGCATGGACGAGGTGCTGCCCTCCGCCGACGTGATCGCCCGCATCAACGCCGAATTTCCGCTGCAGGCGATCGATGCCAACTACCACGGCGAAGTCGCCGAGCGCTGGCGTTACCGCGACGGCGCCGGCGAGATCGGCGTCATCTCCTCGGTCACGCAGGCCTTCTGCGCCACCTGCACCCGCATCCGGCTATCCACCGAAGGCCAGCTCTACACCTGCCTGTTCGCCCGCAGCGGCCACGACCTGCGCGCGCTGCTGCGCCAGGGTGCGGACGACGACCAACTGCAGCGCGTGATCGCGGCCGTCTGGCGCGGACGCGATGACCGTTATTCGGAAATCCGCACCGCCGCCACCGCCCTGCCCGGAAAAATTGAAATGTCTTACATTGGCGGCTAGACTCAACGCAGAATCAGCGCCGTCCGCCAAATCGCTTCACGCCATGACCTCCATCCTCCAGACCCTGTCCTGCGCCGACAATTACGACCCGAATTCGCTGCACGTCGATCGTGCCCGCGAGCTGATCCTCGACCTGCTGAGCCCGGTCGGCGTCCATGAGCGGGTTTTCGTGCGCCAGGCACTGGATCGCGTGCTGGCCGAGGACGTCATCTCGCCGATCGACGTGCCGAGCCACGACAATTCGGCCATGGACGGCTGGGCCGTGCGCTACTCCGATCTCGCGGCGAGCGGCGAGACGCGCCTGAAGAATATCGGCACCGCCCTCGCCGGCCGCGCCTTCGAAGGAAGAGTCGACGCTGGCGAGACGGTACGAATCATGACCGGCGCGATCCTCCCGCAGGACGTCGACTGCGTGGTGATCCAGGAAGTCGCGCGCGTCGAAGGCGATGCGGTGATCATCCCGCCCGGCCAGCGCCGTGACCAGAACACCCGTCGCGCCGGCGAGGACCTGCAGGCCGGGCGCCCGGCAATTGCCGCCGGCAAGAAGCTGCGCCCGGCCGAGATCGGCATCATCGCCTCGCTCGGCGTCGCCGAACTCTCGGTACGCCGCCGCGTGCGCGTTGCGCTGTTTTCCACCGGCGACGAGCTGTGCTCGATCGGCACGCCGCTGGCGCCCGGCGCGGTGTATGACAGCAACCGCTACACGCTGTGGGGCATGCTCACCCGGCTTGGCTGCGACGTGATCGACATGGGTGTGGTGAGGGACGATCCGGCCGCGCTCGAAGCGGCCTTCCGCGAAGCCGCCGGCTGCGCCGACGCGATCATCACCAGCGGCGGCGTCTCGGTCGGCGAGGCCGACTTCATCAAGCAGCTGATGGCCCAACTCGGCGAAGTGGCCTTCTGGAAAATCGCCATGAAGCCCGGCCGCCCCATGGCCTTCGGCCGCATCCAGCCTGACGGCGCAGACAGTCCCGGGGCCTGGCTGTTCGGCCTGCCGGGCAACCCGGTGGCGGTGATGGTCACCTTCTACCAGTTCGTACGGCCGGCCATTCTGAAGCTGGCCGGCGTCGATCCGGTAATACCCTTCCCCGCCTTTCCCGCACGCTGCGTGGAAGCCATGAAGAAGGGCCGCGGCCGCACCGAATTCCAGCGCGGCATCCTGTTCCAGGAAGACGGCGAGTGGTGCGTGCGCCCCACCGGCGCTCAAGGTTCCGGCGTGCTGCGCTCGATGTCGGAGGCCGACTGCTTCATCGTGCTCGAACACGAGCGCGAGAAAGTCGGCGCTGGCGATACGGTGAATGTGCAGTTGATGAGCGGGCTGGTATAAATACTGGCCGAGCTTCACTAAATCGAGGACCAAGCCCATGTCCAACGACAACCCGATCGAAGTGATTCACCACATGCTGCAGACGATGGTCAGCCGCAAGGCCTCTGATCTGTTCATCAGCGTTGGCTTTCCACCCGCGCTGAAGATCGACGGCAAGTTGACGCCCATCTCCGACCAGGTACTCACCGAGATGCACACCAGGACATTTGCCCGGGCGGTGATGAACGACAAGCAAATCGCGGCGTTCGAAGCAACCAAGGAGTGCAACTTCGCGATCGCGCCGGCCGGCATCGGCCGCTTCCGGGCCAGTGTCTACGTCGACCAGAACGGCGTCGGACTGGTCATGCGAACCATCAACACGAAGATACCGACCATGGAGGAGCTGGGTCTGCCACCCATCCTGCGCGATGTGGCGATGTCCGAGCGCGGCCTCGTCATGGTGGTGGGCGGCACCGGCTCCGGCAAATCGACCAGCCTCGCGGCCATGATCGGCTACCGCAATGAAAACAGCCATGGCCACATCATCACCATCGAAGATCCGGTGGAATTCGTGCATGAGCACCGCAACTGCATCGTCACCCAGCGCGAGGTGGGCGTCACCACCGAGTCATGGGAGGTGGCGCTCAAGAACACGCTGCGGCAGGCGCCCGACGTGATCCTGATCGGCGAGATCCGCGACCGCGAGACCATGGAGCACGCCATCGCGTTCGCCGAGACCGGCCACCTGTGTCTTGCCACGCTGCATGCGAACAGCACCAACCAGGCGCTCGACCGCATCATCAATCTGTTTCCCGACGAGCGCCGCCAGCAGCTGCTGATGGACCTCTCGCTCAACGTGCGCGCCTTCCTGTCGCAGCGTCTGGTGCCGCGCGAGGATGGCAGGGGACGCGTCGCCGCGTTCGAGATCATGCTCGACTCGCCGCTGATCAAGGACCATATCTTCAAGGGCGAGGTACATGAAATCAAGGAGCTGATGGCGCGGTCGGTCGAGCTCGGCATGCAGACCTTCGACAAGGCGCTGTTCGACCTCTACCAGGCCAACGTCGTCAGCTACGAGGACGCGCTGCGCTTCGCCGATTCGCACAATGACGTGCGTCTGCGCATCAAGCTCAATCCCGGCGGCCGGCAGCCCAAGGACTTGGGCGACAAGACCGACATGGACATCGTCTAGCACTCGCGCCTGATGTTCCGCGCCTGTCCGCACCGGCGCAGACAGGTATATAGTCACCGTCGTGCCCACCCTTGGTGCCCCCCTGCAAATGACTGAAAAGCACCGGTGGCGACTCTCGCTGAAACAGAAAATCACGCTGGGCATCCTGGCGATTTTCGTCGTTGGCATCTGGGCTCTGTCGTTTTTCCTCACTTACATGTTGCGCAACGACCTGCAAAGCCTGCTCGCCAGCCAGCAGGCCTCGACGGTGTCGTATGTCGCCGCCGAGCTTAACCAGGCGCTGGTAGACCGGACCCAAGCCCTCGAAAAGGTTGCCCGTTCGATTGATCGGCCCATACTGGACAATCCGGCCGCGCTTCAGCAAACACTGGCCAAGATTACTGTTTTTCAGGATTTGTTCAATTCCGGCGTCGTTGCCGTGAATCTCGACGGCATCGCGCTGGCCGATGCGCCTGTCGTCGCAGGCCGCCGGGGAACGAACTATGCCAGCAACGAAGCCACCCATATCGCCCTGACAGAAGGAAGAACCGTCATCGGCCGCCCGGTGGTGGGAAGAGTCCTGCATCAAGCCCTGTTCAACATCAACACGCCGATCCGCGATGCCGGCGGCAAGGTGATCGGCGCCCTGTTCGGCGTGATCAATCTCGCCAAACCGAATTTCCTCGACCGCATCGGGGAACTGGGCTATGGCAAGAGCGGCGGTTACATGGTCGTCGCCCCGCAGTACAACCTGGTGGTGACCGCCACCGACAAGAACCGCGTAATGCAGGCGCTGCCCCTTCCCGGCGTCAACCCAATTCTTGATCAACGCATGCAGGGCTTCGATGGACCGGGGATTGCCGTCAACTCGCTTGGCGTGGAAATCCTTTCCTCGGCCGCCCGCATTCCCGCAGCGGGTTGGTTCGTGATCGCCTTGCTGCCGACCGCAGAGGCCTTTGCGCCGATTCACGACATGCAAATACACATCGCGTCCGCGGCGACTTTGTTGACGCTTGTTGCCGGTATTCTTTCGTGGTGGCTGCTGCAAAGCCAGTTATCACCCTTGGTAAATGCCGCGCGACAACTGAACGAAATGACCGGCGCAGGCAAGCCGTTGAACCCCTTGCCGGTCGCGAGACATGATGAAATCGGCCAGCTGATCGGTGGCTTCAACGGGCTGCTGGAGACTCTCGGACAGCGCGAGGCGCAACTCCATATCGAGCGCGATTTCTTCAGCGCCCTGCTGCAGCAGTCGTCCGACGGCGTCCTCCTGTTCAACCCGGACGACCTGGGCATCCGCGAGGTCAACCCCAGCCTGTGCCAACTGCTGGGATACGAACGCGACGAATTGCTCGCCATGAAACTTGGCGATCTGGTGCAGGCAAGCCCGGAACAGGTGCGGGAAAACGTCGACCACGTCGTGCAATCCAAGATTCACCGGGTCGGCGAACGCAGCTATCGCAAGAGGGACGGAACGCCGCTTGACCTTGAAGTCCACGCCTCCCTTGTCGAAACGGGAGGACAGCTGCTGGTGATGGCCAATGTGCGCGACATTACCGAACGCAAGCAGGTGGAAGCGGAACTCCGGCGCCACCGTCTGCACCTCGAAGAGATGGTGGTCGAGCGCACTGCCCAGTTGCGCGCACTGGCCAACGAACTGGCGAAGGTGGAGGAGCGGGAACGGCGCGGGATCGCACAAGACCTGCACGACGATCTGGGCCAGATCATCGCCGCCATCAAGATCAAACTCACGTCGCTGCAGCTACAGGACAAATACCAATGGGACGCCGAGCTGAAGCAGCAGTTCAAGGACATCGGGGCCATGGTCGACCAGGCGAATCGCGCGGTACGCTCGTTTTCCATGCAGTTGAGTCCGCCCGTGCTGTCGGAGTTTGGGTTGGTTTCCGCGCTGGAGTGGCTGGCCGAGGAAATGCTGCGCGGTAACAGCCTGAACGTGCACATTTATGACGAAGGCAAACCCATGCTGCTGGACGGAACGCTAAGCAATTCGCTGTTCCGTACCGTGCGCGAACTGCTGATCAATGTGTCGAAGCACGCCGAGGTAGACACGGCGGAGGTGTCCGTCTTTACCGATGACGACAAGCTGGTGATCACCGTCGTCGATGCCGGGGTTGGCTTCAACATGAAGCACAGCCTGACGCCCACCGCGGACGGCGGCTACGGACTGTTCAGCATCCGCGAGCGCCTCAGTTCGATCGGCGGGGAGATGCAGATCGACAGCCAGCCGGGGCACGGCACGGTGGTGGTGGTGACTCTGCCGCTCGATTCAATGAAAGAACAGGCCGTCAATGGTTCGCTTGCTGCCGCCAGATGACTGCCACGGCATCCCGTTCTTGTCCCTGAGCGCGAGTCGGCGCCCATGATCCGGCAATGGGGCGCCGCACGTGGCGCGGTTCAGGCCGTCCCCAGCCAGAACGCCACATCCATCTTGAGGAACTCGTCCCAGGGCATGTAGTGGGAACCGTCGCAGGAGAAGGTAAGGCCGACCATGCCGTTGAAGAGATTGAGCGTGCCGGTGCGAAGGTAGAACATTTCGTCAATGAAACGCAGCGAACTCAGCGTGTCGAGGATGGCGCGAATGCGCTCCTTCGGCACCAGGGCATCGGCCGGATAGGGATGTTTCGGATAGGCGAGGCAGGTATCCGCATCGACCAGGGCCTGGATGTCGAACAGACGGTAGCGGTAGGGATCGTCGAGCGTCCAATACACCGCGCGGCTGCTGGAGAAATGCAGCATGATGTGGTACATGCCATGATCGAGCATCAGTTCCTCGACCACGCCGAGCACGGTTTTCAGCTGGCGATCCATCTCGCTCTCGCTGCGGGTCTGGTGGAAGACCTGGCTGCGGATCGACGGATCGCCGCGCAGTTGCCGCCACTGGCTCTTCTCCTCGAAGCGCTCGCGCGTAAGCGGCAGGTCGTGAAGGTAGAAATCGGCGCCGAGAAAACCGATGGCCGCACCGGCAGCGCTGCGCACCAGCTGGATGGCGGTAAGCCCAGGCCGCCGTTCACGCAGGGTGATGTAGGAGCGCGAAAGCAGGAAGCCCGCAGCCGGCTGGGATTCGCGCATATAGGGCCGATGCGAGCGGTCGCGGCCGAAATCGGCCTCGTTGACCCCGGATGCGCTGACATTGTCGGAAATCTGCACGCCATCGATATTCATGGCGTACAGGTAGCGGCAGTGGGGCACGCTCGGGAACAGGCGGGCCAACTCGGCATTGAGGCCGGCGCGGTTGCCCCAGGCGGCCGCACTGGCCTGCGCCGCGCAACGCAGCGGTTCCTCGATGATTTTCTTCAGCGCCGCGCGCTGCAAAGCAACGCTCTCCTGAAGTGTATTGCCGCCGTTCAGCATGATGCACGAGCTTACCAAATGAGAATCCCGAACCCATTCATTCTATGCATGCCGGGCATAATTGTGCGTCGCGACATCCTTGACATACCCTTGTTGGCAGATACATGCCGGCGGACTGCCTTGGTTCTTCAAGATCGTTTTTGACAGGACTCACAACAGATAGTCTGCCCCCCGCTATTCAAATCAACATGCTCTGGAGATAATGAAAATGACGCGAAATTTGTTACCGGCTGTTGTCGGCGCACTCATGTCCCTGAACTCTTTCGCGGCGGACTCCTACCTGTGTGTCGCCGATATAACCACCGGTCTGTCTTACGACAAGAGCGCGAAGAAATGGAAGAGCGTTGATTTCCGCTCCGAGAAAAAACTCTTCATCACGCGCGTAAAGCACAAGTCCTACGCTTGGGAAGTCAAGGAGGCCGGGGATCGCTTTCCCGGAGCCACGTGCAAGAGCGACTTCAACGATGCCGGCAATCTCTTTTGCTCCGGAGTTTTCGATTTCCGTTTCAACAGCAAGAAGCTCAGGTTCCTGTACGTCTATCCCCTCGGCTATTGGAGCGACGATAACAGCAGCGGCGTCCTGAAAGAGGGAGAAAATACGCCAGCTCTCGCCATCGGAAAGTGCAATCCTGCCTGAGGGTTGCGCCAATCATGGAAAGGCCACACCTGCCGAGGAGTTGAATAGTGGCTTTCATGGGTAACTGGAATAATATACAGTACGCGGATGAAAGACTATCTTCGCTGAGCTGGAACCATGTGCAGGCGCTACGCTCTAAGCTTCGCAGCAACATCATGCACTCTCGCAGGCTGCTCTGGGCGCAATCAAAGGAAGCAAACGATGACCGGTATAGTTAAGACAATGCGGGCAAACCTGATTTGGTTTATCCCGTTGGTACTTGTAGCAATAGTTATCGCCTTTGACAACCTGCTGAGCAGCTACCTCAACCTTGCCCTGTTCATGCATCGCCTCAGCTGGTCGAATAGTCTTCGTGTGGCACTCTCTCCCGCCACATATATTTACTTTCTTGCGTCAGCCCTTGCGATACTTCTTCCGTTTCTTGTTGCTGTCATTCCGACGTTTTTCGGCAAGGACGATGAAGGAATATATAGCCGTCGTTATCCTTTCTCCGTTGCCATAGTCTTGGCTGTTGTCATTGGTGGATTCTTGCTCGAAGTGCTGATCTGGGGATCGCTTCCACTCGATATGGGCGAGGACTCCAACATCTATGTTCGCTACATTCCATTCATACCTTTGCCGGAAACCCCGCTATTTGGCTCTGGCCAAGCCCTGACAGGCAGCTCGGTTCATGGAGGCCTGCCTGGTCATTAAGCGAGCAGCCTGGCGAATGAGGGGTGGGGCCGGCAAAAGGCAGTGTGCAGCTTACTTGCTCAGGTAGGGCTGCTTGTAGCCACCTAGTTCTGCAAGAAGCGAGTCGATCCCGTTGGACACACGGTGCATTGGATTGTCGGCACAGTACTTGTCAAGAAATGTGGCAATGCCCGCAATTGTAGGAACGGCGACAACCGGTTGTTTTGCGTAGCTGTTGTATCCGCTCAGGTATCCCTGAACCCAGGAGACAATTCGGATTGAGTTCGGTCCCAGAGTACCCTCGTCTATTCTTGCCTCAGCGTATGAGCCGCAGGAAATAGTTGGGGGTCCTTGCGCGAGTAATGCTTTCTGGGCCAAAGCCGTGTTGCTGGCAGCGATTGAGAGAAGCAGGACACCGGTGGATAACAGCGTTTTCATTTCAATTGACCCCGCTAAAAACATAGGCAGAATAATCCAATGCGATTTCCTCTGGAACAAATCCACGCGGTTACGCTTGGGCTCGAATTGGGCGTGGCTTGTTGAGGTGAAGTGACAAAGTCAGTTCGGTGTTCAGCAAGGATCTTACAGCAGCCTGAACCGCCGAAACGTAGCGTTAGCCGGACGGTCGATGGATGGGGGCGGGAGCAGGCATAGAATGGAAAATTCTGGCATACCTCTGCATGACAACTGCTCTACTAGGCCACCGCAGACGATGGCCCAGGCCAAGCGGGCCAGGAATTCTTGAGGCTAATTTGGCCGGAAGTCGAACTTCGCCTTCGTTCCGTTGGACTGGCCGGCCCTGTGGATTACGGCCGTGATCTTGTACGTGTAACTTTCCGGCATGCTGAAGTAATTGCCGTAGCTCGCCGCACTATTGAACGAGATTGAATTGAGCTTCTTCGTCTGTTCGCCCATTACCGGATCTTCGACGCTCAGCTCAATCTTTGCGTCCTTGATCTCGGCACCGGTCTGTCTGTCGAGCAGCGAAATATTGACATGGTAATAACCTTTGCCGCGGGGAATCTCTCCGCTCATCGCCCCCTGTTTGTCCTCGGTCAGATGCCTGACCCGGATTGACTCCGCCGATACGATGCCGAGATAGACATCCATTCCTTCGACTACCTTGTGGTTGCGGTCTTCGCTGTTGGCCTTCGCCACAGGAGGCCCGCCGTTCGGCACGACGCCTCTGTTGAACATGTAGAGTGCCGCAAGGCGTATTTCGGAATCGGTCAAATCGGCCATGCCGCCACGGGGAGGCATCGCTCCATGCCCTTTGATCGCGGAACGAACCAGAAAGTCCGTACCGTGTGAAAATCGCGGTCCCCAGGCAGCCAAGTCGCCGATTCTCGGGGCTCCTTCAACGCCACTCTCGTGGCACTTGATACACTGCGCTTTAACGATTTGTTCGCCGGAGCGATCACGAAACGCTGTCGCGACTTCTACCGGTTCAGTCCAGTGGCCCCCGGATTGATTAACCATGTAGGTGATGGCTCGCTTGATATCCCCGTCCGACAGACCCGGATTACCTCCGTGTGGCGGCATTTTCCGCAGGCCCTGGAGCGCGTGCAGACTGAGACTCGTCAGACCCTGCGCGGCCCTCGGTTTCCAAGCCGCCGCATCGCCAATTCTCGGCGCGCCTTCGGTGCCCTTGGCGTGACAATTGGAACAAACCGCGTCTACCACCTGCTTACCACTCAACCCCGGACCTTGGGCAACCGCCATTTCGGGAACGAGCAGCGCGGCGGCAAGCGCAACTCCTGCTGGCAACCCCTTCGACATACGCGAGAGCGAAGAGCTATTGACATTCACCAGATTTTTCATCGCACGCCTCCTTCCAGTGCAAGCTAGACAAACTGGAAACGCGCCACTTCGCAGAACGCATCGGCAACAGACCTTCGCAGCGGATACCCAGTCCCGCCTGCAATTCAATATGGGAATATCCCCATACTGTTTTTAGGGTAGTACATGACAAGAAATTCGCAATGCCAATCTCCTGAATAGGCAGAACCGGATCGAACCGTGCCAAGAAGATGCCGCCGCACACGCTGTCGCATCACAGCGTTCGTGGAATACCAGGGCTCGATCGGTTTTTGAAGTCCAAGATGGGTGGCAGGCGACCTTTTAATACCGATGGCTAGATTTTGCGTCGCGTTACTTCTTCCCTGCCCGTTCATCGGGATTGACGAAGCTGCCGGAGAGCATCTGGTGTGTTTGTTCCTGCCTGATCTCCTGCATTTGCTGAAACAGCTTCTGACTCTGCTCGACGTAGGAGCCCATAATGTCCTGCATGGCCGGCGCCTGAAATTTGAAAAACTGCGACTATAGATCCTGACTGTCGCCTTTACCTTCGGAGCACCAGAATTTCGATGGCCGCTTTCTGGCAATAAACTTGAAGAGATCAATTTCGGTTGTCGGCCGATTCTGTTGAAAAACTCTGCTGGCGTGTATCGCAACGTCGGCTTAGAAAAACTTGATCTCATAGATCGATCCAGAATCGACGATCGTCGATCGGGTGAGGGGTGAAGGACCCCTGCCATTTTCACCAAAATGCTCAGAGACGCGCCCGCCCAATTGGCACGAAGGCTGGGATTGCCGGTCGTACATGCATCGTACGCCGGTGACTTTCAAGGTATGACACCCGGCAACGAGGTGAAGCCCTACGCTTCGCGTTGTCTCGGAGAAACTCAAATCACCGACGGTCACGGACAACTATTGGCGCGCATGGCCTATGAGGACGGGGAAGGCTTTGTTACAGCGGAGATCATGTCTGGACAAGTCGCCGGAGACTTAGCACCCATTCCTGATGACTTCTGGGCGGTCTCATTGTCGCCTGGCGCGAGCAAGGTTTCGTTCTTGAGCGGCTGCTTCCAAAAAGACTCAACGACTCTTGCGTGGCCGAAGCGGTCGCTCATACAGCGCCGACTGATCAGCGACTATGGCTCCCCGGCCTCCTGCGTCCTTTCCTTCATCTGTTCTGCTTCCCACTCCTCGTAGCATTCCTGGCCGCAAAAATAGGCTACGTAGTCCCACGCTTCCGCGTTTTGCGCCCCGGACTTCGGTACTTCCTTAAGGCAAGCCTCGCATTTTACTAATTCGACGTCTGCCAGTTTCGTAGTCACAATCATTTCGGCACCTCCTTCGACGACACAGACTTAACCGATCAGTAATGGCCCGCTCCTCCTCCGTCAGGTTCGCAGCGATTCCGGCTATTGGCCGTGGCTGTGCGAACCTTCGTGCCCGACTCGCCGCCCTGGAGATGACTTACATGGTTCGCCAGATCGAGTCGTTCAACGATCCTGCAATGAAGTTGTCCCCACCAGAGGCGAGGAGCTCAAGGTACTTCGAATCTGCCATTAGTTTGGCCTGGGTTTGCTCCATGACGGCGAGGTTCGCGTACTCTGCTCTCCACGCAACGCGGTGGGGATTGCCGCCTATGGGCGTCATTACCTCCAGCTTCAGTTCATGCTGCTTTTCTAGATACGCGGAAATCTGTTTCGCAAATGCGAGGGCACTCCCAAGCTTTCCAGGCGCGATCGCGGCCGTGCGGACAAATCGGATCATGATGGTTCCTCTCATTGTTGTGACGGTGCCATCCGGCACCAAGATCCCGCCAACCTGATGAAGGGCGTGTATCGCATTCACGCCTCCAGGATCATCCGGATTGCGGGACTACGTGTTCTCGACAGTCATGAGCTGACAATCGGTGGTGCCGATGTTTTCGACCGAATGCAAAGCGATAAATGGTTTCATGACATCTCCCCGAAAGTTGAAAAGCTGAGGCCGCCCTTAAGAGGCGGTGCTTCGTCTTTCTTACGGGAGGCACATATGTGCCGAGAAGAATGGGTCCGTTCACCCAAAACTTGAACCAAAGCCAAGCTAGGTAGTTGGCTTTTGCTTATGCAATTTGCACGTTAGCACAGGTCGCGAGCAGCCTTCAAGCTGCGGCGCAGCATTGCCCCATCGGAGTCTGCATTCAGTACCCTGAGTGGCTATTCGAACAACCATAGTCCAACGACCGCTTCCGCTGCGCAGGCGGCCTTCAAGTTATTTCAAAAACTTCTACGACACGCATCTAGGTCATTGATTTTCTAAAGCAATAGCGCGGATCAAGAGTCACGCGCGACGCCTCGGCCTCACTCCGTCCTTAGCGCCTCCACCGGATCCAGCAGCGCCGCGCGCCGCGCCGGCAGCACGCCGGCGGCGAGGCCGATGGATGCTGCCAGGACTTCGGCCAGCAGCACGAACGACAGGGGAGTATGCACCGGCAGGGCGGGGACGAAGAAGCTGATCAACTGCGCCAGGCCCATGCCCAGCAGCAGGCCGACCACCCCGCCGAGCGCGGCGAGCGCCACGGCTTCGCCGAGGAACAGGCCAAGAATGGTCTGCCGCCGCGCGCCGAGCGCCACCAGCAGGCCGATCTCGTTGGTCCGCTCGGTGACGGCGATGGTCATGATGGTGACGATGCCGACGCCGCCGACCAGCAGCGAGATGCCGCCCAGCGCGCCGACGGCCATGGTCAGCACGTCGAGGATGTTCGACATCGTGCTCATCATTTCCTCCTGGCTGATGATGGTCACATCCTCACTGCCGTGGCGGGCCTTGATCACCTGCTTGGCCGCCGCCACCACGCTCGCGGCAGGCACTCCCTCGGCCACGGAGATATTGATTTCGTTGAGGCCCTCCCGATTGAACAGTTCGAGGGCGCGCGCCGCCGGGATGTAGGCCGTGTCGTCGAGATCGATGCCGAGAAACTGGCCCTTGGCTTCCATGATGCCGATCACGCGG
>Ga0172379_10001369_pt1 | contig 48951 bp, 36 predicted proteins | sample GrowelOW334metaG_FD_119756 | JGI IMG/M metagenome (GOLD analysis project Ga0172379, IMG submission 119756) | Groundwater microbial communities from an aquifer near a municipal landfill in Southern Ontario, Canada - Groundwater well OW334 metaG | ecosystem: Environmental > Aquatic > Deep... | reverse complement strand
TTTATTAAGTATCTCTCTTTTGCAGTTGGTGATACTATCAAACGAGGTTTTCTCGTTCCGGGAAATAACGCAGCATGGAATTACAGTAATGTTGCGCCGATGATAGATGAATCACGTGATGACGGATTTGATAATGATAAAGACTGGGATCCGGTTTTAGATGATGTTGGTCTTGATGGTGTTGCTCATACCGGCGATGTTGGTGAAAGTGATGGAAAACCGACGAGTGGTGTAAATACCGAATTCCCCGGCGAACCGAATATCGATAAAACCGATGTGGGAGAATCAGATCAGTTAGGAGTTACAAGTGCCGTGCAGATTCCCGTTGGTTCGTTAAACTTTTCTACTGCGGCAGATCAAGGGCTTTGGGACTTGTTGATGGTTCCCGGTAATATCAATCTTATAAGAGGTATCGGCGATTATGATGTTTATGTTTCTTCCGGATTTTTCCCGTTACTTCCGGGTCAGCGGCAAAGGATGGCTGTTTCAATTGCAATTGCCGGTGGTGGTAAAACTAAAGACGATGACATTGCGAGCGTGACAAGCAAAATGCATCAAGCTGATCTCGCATATCAGGCAGATTACCAATTTGCTTCTGCACCGCAACAAGTAACAGTTACAGCAGTGCCGGGAGATAATAGAGTAACATTGTACTGGGACGATTTTGCTGAAAAATCATTCGACCGTTATATAAATAAAATTGGCGGGAACGGCCGTAATTTTGAAGGCTACCGGGTTTATCGAGCAACCGATGCTGCGTTCCTCGATGCAAAAGTTATTACCGATGGCTTTGGTGTGAAAACTCTTTTAAATCCATCCGACCAATCCGATTTGATAGATGGAGTGAAGGGCTTTAGCCAGGTTGATATTAACGGAGTAAAATTTTGGCTTGGTAGTGAAACCGGACTGAAGCATACTTTTGTGGATACGAGTGTAACAAACGGGCAGCGATATTTCTATGCGGTTACCGCGTATAACTTCGGTTATCCAAATGCGAATATCGCTCCGGCAGAAACACCAATTCAGGTTAGTGTCTCTCCAGATGGAACTATCACTCACGGAATAAATGTAGCGATAGTAAGACCGACTCCGGGAGCTGCCGGATATTTGCCTCCCGAAGTAAATTCATTTGCTCACGCAACAGGAGGAGCTAGTGGTAGTATTGGAATTCAAGTTGTTGATCCGATGGCAGTAAAGAACGGAGATGAATATCAAATATCATTTACAGATACTACCTATAAAGTAAATAATAAAGATTTCACAACAACTAAATCTTTTGCTTTAAAAAATGTTACCACGAATCAAGAACTCTTATCTCAAGATACTGTCTTGACGAATGGAGCAGAACTTCCGGTAACAGATGGTTTCCGGCTAAGCCTTAACAACGTTCAAGCAATATCACTTAATAATAGTTTAACGGGATGGAATAGTCCGGCACCATATTCATTTGATTTTAATCCGGTTACTTTATTAACTGTGAATGGGTTCAAAAGTCCGAATGATTATGAATTAATTTTTGGTGATGTCGGGATCGGAACTTCGAAGGATACTGCGATCAGCTTTATCAAATTTCCTTCCAAAGCGGTTAACTTCAAACTTATTAATCTGACGCAGAATAAGGAAATTCCGTTTGCTTTTAGTGAAGCTGACGGCAACGATGGAAAGTTCAGCATCAATCCATCGAATTCAAATCTTGCAGACGCAATTTATTTTCTTGAACCGGGCAGTAATGGGAAACTACAATTCACCTGGCAGATCGTGTTGAATGTAAGGCAGGGAACGAGAGTTCCGCAAGCGGGCGATACTTTAAAGATCACTCTTTTTAAACCGTTCCTTTCGTATGATACTTATACGTTTAAGATGCAAGGTTCATCCATCTCAACCGAAAAAGCCAAAAGTGATCTCAACAATATCAGAGTTGTTCCCAATCCTTATCTAGCCGCTGAAACATGGGAACCGAGGAATACCTATTCAAGCGGCCGCGGTCCGCGTGAGATTCATTTTATAAATTTACCGACGCAGTGTACGATCAGAATTTTTAATGTAAGTGGAGCGCTTGTTAAAAAGATTGAACACAATGCACCGGCTGAAAATGGAACGGAGGTTTGGGATGTGCTGAGTGATGAAAAATTTGAAATTTCTTATGGTGTGTACGTCTACCACATTGATGCACCCGGAGTCGGACAAAAAACCGGAACATTTGCAATCATTAAATAAAATTTGAACAGACATGAAAATGAAAAAAAATAAAAGTTCAGCAGTTGTCAGTCACTTTTTCGTGGCAGCATTAGTTTTTACATCATCGCTTTTTGCACAAGCAATTAATAAAGTTGGAACTGCGGGAGCTACATTCTTGCGGATACCGGTTGGGGCGCAAGCAATAGGCATGGGAAGCGCGTTTGTTTCTATGAAGAATGATCCTTCTTCGCTTTATTGGAATCCTTCCGCTATCTCATCGATACAGAAAACAACACTTCTTGTTGATCATACGCTCTGGCTACCGGGAATTTATTTTGATTTTGTCGGATTAACACTCCCGCTTGCCGATATTGGAACTGCGGGATTGAGCGTTGGTATTATGCACACAAATGATATGGAGATAACTACGCCCGATCAGCCAATGGGAACCGGGGAAACGTTTAGTGCATCAAGTTTTGTGTTTGGAGTTTCGTATGCGCGTTATTTAACTGAAAACTTTTCCATTGGCGGAACTTTTAAATATATACGGGAAACAATTTATAATGATTACGCCAGCGCCATTGGTTTTGATGTCGGTACTTTATTCCAGACACCATTTGCCGGTATCAGGCTTGGTGCAAGCATTTCCAACTTCGGGTCAAAAATTCAGATGACGGGAGAAGACCTTTATATTCCCGCGGTTATTTCAAATCAGCAAGGAACAAATCAAAGTATTACCGCAAAATTAAATACCGATGCGTTTGATCTTCCGTTGATCATGCGGATAGGTATTTCAGATGAGGTTATAAAAAGTGAAGACTTCAGGCTTACTCTTGCAATGGATGGAGTAAGCCCGAACGATAACGCGCAAAGTGTGAACGTTGGCGGTGAACTTGGATTCTTAAATGATAAATTTCAGCTTCGCGGAGGATATAAAGATCTCTTCCTCCCGAATAATGAGGCGAATTTTACTTTTGGACTAAGTCTGCACGAGATCAATCTTCTTGGCGATGTATTCGTAACCGTCGATTACGCGTATCAAAATTTCGTTCACCTGGGAAATTCGAGCAGGTTCTCTTTACAAATTAAATTATAACAGATGATGTGCCGGTTAACAATGAAAATTAATTACCGAAAATCTTTTAATAAACTGAAATGTATTTTCAACAATAATATATTAATCAACTAAAGGATAGAATTATGAAAAACAGACTCACATTTTTCTTTGCTTTGATCATGTTCGTTATGGTAACGGGCTCAGCTTTTTATCAGACTGTTGCACAAACAGTAAATGTTACCATGACTGTTAACACCTCGACTTGTTTGGATACTCTGCATTCAAACAACACTGTTATTCTTTGTGGAGCATCGAGTAAGGGAACGATCCCTTCGGTTACCTGGGACACTACAACCGGGATAAAGCTAAAGAATATCGGCGGTGATTATTGGCAAACCACTTTTCAAGCCAAGCCGGGAGATCAGTTACAATACAAGTTTGTAACCTATCTCTCTGATTTTAAACATCCTACATTTCATTGGACCGGTTGGGAAGGACCAATTAATTCTGGTGCCAGTTTTGCTGGAACAAACCGGGCAATTATTGTAGGTAATGCAGATACGACTCTTAAAATTCAATACTATAATGGCTGGGAAAGTGCATTAGCACAGTATTGGACTCCGTTTAGAAAAAACCAGGATACCCTTGCAGTTTATTTTCGTGTAAATATGGGAGGAGTTTCTTCATTTGCACCTGCAACGCAAACCCCAGATGTAAGGGGAAGTGCGCCATTAGGTGCGTCTCCGGATTGGGTAAAAATTATTAATTTAACGCGTGAAACAAATAGCGTCAATAGCGGTTCATTCTGGTCAGGCGTGGCTTATATTGCTAAGTCGCTCGTAACTGCCGGAGTTGTACAGTCATATAAATTCACCATTGACGGTTCAACATGGGAAAAGATAAGTGACCGCAAATTTACAATAAGTAGTGATGTCTTAAGTGCCGGAGATACAACAATCAGTTGGTCATATTTTGACAATCAACCTCCAACGGGTCCTGCGATTACAGGAACTATTAATTTCAGACTTCGGTTAGATGCTCTTGAGAAAGCCGGGTTATTTGACCGGGGACTTGGTGATAAAATTGCTGTAACCGGCGCAAAAGGATGGCCTCCTTCATCATTTAATTTTGATACGGAACCGACGATGTTGAAGATGACTTACGTTCCTACAATACAAGAATGGGTGCTTTCGGAACCATTCACCATGTCTGCTGGTACCGAAATAGTTTATAAATATTTTATTGCATGGGATTCAACAAGAATCGATACAACAAACGCACATTATATTCCGGGTTTGTTCTTAGCAAATGGATGGGAAGAACCGGGAATCAACGGCGGTGGCGATAGAAAATATAGTTTCCCCGGGCTTGCAGATCAAACCGTAACCGGTGATTTTGGAGCTGAACAGCAATTTTTTAATAGTCTTCACCCAAATAGTGTACTAGAAACTCCAGTCGATTTAACATTTAATATTGATATGACACCGGCAACAAACGCCGTAACTAATCCTACAAATACACTTTTTAGACCGGGAATAGATACTGTTTATATTCAGTATGACGGATGTTTTATTCCGATTACACAGGGACAAACGATGTACGGTACAGATAACCGTGTATTGCTTTCGTCTCCAAATGCTGATGGAAAATATACTGCGACAGTTCATTTGAAAGCTCCAACATTTTTCCAGGTATGTTACAGAATTGTTTATACCTCAACTACCGGAGAAGTGGAGAATGGCGGCGGCACCAATTTAGGGCGAAGATATTATCAGTATATTGTACCAACAAATGTTAGTGGAAGTAGTGTAACATGGCCAACTTCGTTCAGTCTTGCCGAAGTTCCCTGGATGCAGAATAATCTTTCGGTTGAAGATCCGCCAAACCTTGGATCGATTAGCGGCGTAGCAGAAGAAAATAAAATACAACCAGATAATTATGCGTTATATCAAAATTATCCGAATCCGTTTAATCCTTCAACGGTTATTACGTATTCAATTGTAAATCCGGCGAATGTAAAAATTGAAGTATTTAATATTGTTGGAGAAAAAGTTGCAACGCTCGTCAATCAAGTACAAACTGCCGGAGTCCATAGTTTAGTTTGGAACTCAAAAAATGATAATGGAGTTTCTCTTAATTCAGGTGTCTATTTACTTAAAATGCAGTCCGGCAATTTCTCCCAGGTGCAAAAAATGTTATTGCTTAAATAATTGATATGAAAATTTATTTTGTTTTATTCTTTTTGTTGCTGTTCACACTTAGTGCTTCTTCGCAAAGCAGCGACAACTTTATCCGAGGAGTAGACATTTCGACTACTCCTCAAATTATTAACGCCGGCGGCGTCTGGAAATCAAATAACGTCCCGCAAGATGTACTTGATATCTTTAAATCTAATGGCGCAAACTACGTAAGGCTTCGTCTCTGGCATTCTCCCTCAAATGGATACTGCGGATTAGATTCTACGCTTGCCTTTGCTAAACTTGTAAAAGCAAAAGGTTTTAAGTTCCTTCTTGATATTCACTATTCAGATACCTGGGCTGATCCGGGAAAGCAGGCAAAACCTGCTGCATGGAATGGACTTTTGTTCAATACACTCGTTGATAGTGTCCGGTCATATACTAAACGGGTAATTAAAGCGTTAAAAGATCAGAATACTTTGCCGGATATGGTTCAAGTTGGAAATGAAATTACACCGGGAATGCTTTTCCCGGAGGGAAAGATCAGTACAAGCGGATGGGGAAATTTTACAACACTTTTAAAAGCCGGAATCCAAGGAGTAAAAGATGTTGATTCTACAACGATCAAGATCATGATTCATATTGACCGCGGTGGAGATAACGCAACCTCACGCTGGTATTTTGATAATCTTCTTTCGTATGGAGTTTCATTTGATATTATCGGACTCTCGTATTATCCTTGGTGGCATGGATCGTTATCGCAGGCGCAAAACAATCTGAATGATCTGGCAACACGCTATAACAAAGATATTATTATTGTTGAAACCGCTTATCCCTGGAATTCCCAATCTATGAATGATGGCTATAATGTCGGTTTTGATCCTACAAAACTTCCGTCCGGTTATCCGGTGAATCCACAAGGGCAAAGAGACTTTTTAACTTACCTGATACGGATGATCAAGAATACTACATCTAAAAAAGGGATTGGATTTTTCTACTGGGAACCGGCTGATATTTCTGTTCCTCCGGTTGGATCAGCATGGGAAAATTACGCAGTATTCGATTTCACCTATAACGCGTTGCCGGCATTAAAAGCATTTCAAAATAATGATAGTTTAGCTGCTGTAAAGATTACACTTCGGCTTAATACATCTACGCTTGGAGACACTCTCAAGAGTTCCGCTTTTGTTCAGGCGAGAGGACAAGTGTACGGGGTAAGCTCGGGATTTTTCCCAAGTGGAGAAAAATTTGCTTGGGATCAAAGTTCGCAAATCACGATGAAAAATGTTGGGGGAGATTATTGGCAATATCAGTTTCAAATGTATCCTGCTGACGAACTTCAATTTTTATTTTGGGCGGGACATTCTGCGTCCGTTCCATCATATAGAAATTTAGGATGGGAAGCGCAAATCATCCCGTTTGATAGTTCGACTGTTAATTACCGTGTTTTTACTGCCGGACTTAAAGATACTGTTTTAGATGTAGAATATTTTAATGGAACCGCGGGCAAGATTCCACAATATTTTACTCCAATACTCCATAAGACTGATTCGATTGGAATTCTTTTCAGGGTGAATGTAGCTCAACTTATTAAAAGCGGTTTGTTTGATGCTGCAGCGAATATGACTATTGCCGTTCGCGGTGATTCTGCAAGTTCAACGGGAATTTTATCATGGAACTCAAACAAGCTGATGTTAGAGAAAGAACCAATTAGTGTTGGCTCCGGTACATTTTGGTCGGGAGTTGCTTATTTCCCTAAAAATAAAATTAGCTCAGGTGCGTCGATCAATTACAAGTTCTTTGTTAATAACAGCGCATTTGGCGGTTGGGAATCGGGAATTGAAAATAGAGTTTTTAAATTTCCGGAATCAGATACTACTTTAGTTTGGAAATTCTTCAATGATAAATTTCCAATTACCGGAATTGAAAATGATGCGCAGTTGCTAGTTGATAAATTTAAGCTCTACCAAAATTATCCAAACCCGTTCAATCCGAAGACCACAATAAAGTTTTCAGTACCGGAGAAAACGATGGTTCATCTTAAAGTGTTCAATTTATTAGGTGAAGTTGTAAAAACATTAGTAAATGAAACGAAGGAGGCGGGGGAACATTCGATAGAGTGGAACAGTTTGAATGAACTCGGCAACCCGGTTAATTCAGGAATTTATCTCATCCGTATGGATGCCGGATCATTTAGTCAAATGCGCAAAATGATTTTATTGAAATAAATTTTTAGAAGGAAGATAGTGTGTGAAACATTCTGCAGTTATCATGTTTATTTTTTTGCTTATTGTAACATTTTGTAGTGCGCAAAAAAACGTAACAGGAAAGCAAGATGTTTTTGTAGATGACAACGGCATACTTCGATGGAAAGGTTCTAATGAGGAAGTAAGATTGTTTGGAGTAAACTACACAACTCCGTTTGCTTATTCTTACCGGGCACAAAAAAAATTGGGTCTTTCACTTAAGAAAGCAATTGATCTCGATGTTGCACAAATGGTCCGCCTTGGATGTGACGCGTTCCGGGTACATGTATGGGATAAAGAAATATCGGATAGCGCAGGCAATATAATAGCGAATGAACATCTTGATTTACTTGATTATCTGTTGTGGAAATTAGAGTCAAGTGGAATAAAGACTATCCTTACTCCCATTGCGTGGTGGGGAAACGGCTGGCCTGAGCCGGATGAAGTTACTCCCGGGTTTGCTCAATCTTTTACAAAACTTCAACTTATTACGGATCAGAACGCAAGAAAGTCCGAACGCACTTATCTGAAACAATTTATAAATCATAAAAATCCTTATTCAAAATTCACAAATGGAAATGATCCATCTATAATCGCGATTGAAATTATTAATGAACCGTCACATCCGGGAAACGGAAAAGAAGTAACGGACTATATTAATGAAATGGTTGGAGTAGTGCGTGCGACAGGATATACGAAACCGATTTTCTATAATATCAGTCAGAACTGGAATGAAGTTCAAGCGCAGGCTGTTGTCGATGCTGATATACAAGGTGTTTCATTTCAATGGTATCCGACTTATCTTGTTCATAACAAAATGTTACAAGGAAATTATCTTCGGAATGTGAGTCATTATACTATTCCATCAGAGAATGTAAAGAGATATAACCAAAAAGCAAAAATGGTATATGAGTTTGAAGCTGCCGATATTGGCGGTTCGTATATGTATCCGGCTATGGTAAGAAGTTTTCGTGAATCCGGGATGCAGTTTGCAACAATGTTTTCTTACGAGCCATCGCAGATCGCATGGAGCAATACCGAATACCCGACGCATTATTTAAATTTATTGTACACTCCTTCAAAAGCGATAAGTCTGATGATTGCCGGTAAAGCGTTTCATGATCTTCCTCTCAATAAATCTTTTGGAGATTATCCGGCGAACAATAACTTTGGAGATTTCCGGGTAAGTTATGATGAAGACTTAAGTGTTGCAAATTCCGATTCATGTTTCTTCTACTCAAATACCACTTCAGATATTCCTCGCAATGCATCAGAGTTAAAACATATCGCCGGTTGTGGAAATTCTTTACTTGTTAAGTACGACGGAACAGGCGCTTATTTTCTGGATAAACTTGAGAATGGAATTTGGAAGCTTGAAGTCTATCCTGATGTATTATGGCTGCAAGATCCTTTTGCACCGACAAGTCTTTCTCGACAAGTCGCGCGTTTATACTGGAGCGAAAGATCATTCTCTATCACGGTTCCCGATTTGCAGAATAAATTTTTTGTGAGTTCGATAAATGGGAAAAAGCAAATTTCGCTGTCGGTAGAAAATTCTGAATTAAAAATTAAACCGGGTGTTTATTTATTATCAACGTCGAAGTTAAATAAAAGCAAGGTTGAAAGAAATCTTTCCGGGAGTGAAAAATTTCTTTCCGATCTCTATACTCCTCCAGTTCAATCGAATCCTTGTGTGGTTGTGAATCAATCGCCAAAGCGGACGACCGATGCAGTACCACTTAAATTTAAATTTCAAATTGCGTCTGTGCAGGAAATAGCAAGTGCGGAATTGTACGTTAAACGTTTTGGCTGGAGAAGTTTTGCCAAATATCCGCTTAATAAAGAAAAAGGATTTGCTTATACTTTTGAAGACACTGAAAAAAAGTTTGGTGAAGGCGAAGTCATCTATTGCGTTGCAGTTAAATCCGGAGATAAAAAATATATTTTCCCCGGTGGAATGCAGACTTCACCGGATGCATGGGATTTTCGTCTTGATGCTCCATGGACAACGCTTATCTCAAAACCTGGAGAAAATGTAAATTTGTTCAGTGCATCGAAAGACAAGGGAGATTTAGTTTTTCCTCATTTTAGTAGAGACATGCGTTATAGTATTGATTATGAACCGGGATCTGATGGCGCTAAAATAGCTCTTGCAGTAAAAGTAAATTATTCCGTTGAAAATAAAATTCCTTTTGGCTTTCAGCTTTCGGTTGATGAAAAAATTAAATCAATGTTAACGGAAGAAACTGGTTATAATTATATTGTTGTGCGGGGACGTTTTAATCAGGCAACGAGTTCAATGGTGTGGTTAAATCTGTTATTAACCGATGGGAGAAATTATTCAGCTTCTGCAGAACTAAAAAAAGATTGGACGGATATTGAAATTCCGTTATCTGCTTTCAAGATCGGTGATGCACTTCTCTTGCCGGCATTGTATCCTTTATTTCTTTCAAAGATTTGGTATTCACCAAATGCCGGAGATGATTCCGTTTTGAATCCGCTCTCTATCGATGCTATACAGATAGTTTGCGACAAAGTAAAGAGAGACAGCGCATCAGAAACCGGGTTTGAGATTGAATCAATTTATTTAACAAAAAAATAATGATGAACAGTCATGCTTTACGAAGAAAGAAAATAAAATTTCAATTTTTAAAAGAGATCAACCATGAAGTTTTCAAATCATTTTTATAAACTTGCACTAAGCCTTACCGTTTTCGTCTTCTTCTCGTATAGCACAAAGAGCATTGCGCAGAGTGTTGAAAAAGAACCGCGGCGAATCTTGCTAAATTCAAATTGGTTGTTTGCTCTTGGCGACCAATCCAATGCAAACGAGGTTTCATTCGATGACAAAGATTGGCGTGTACTGGATCTTCCGCACGATTGGAGCATTGAAGGAGCGTATGATAAAGAGGCGTCAACCGGAGGAAGCGGTGGTTATCTTCCAACGGGAATTGGCTGGTACCGTAAGCATTTTCAAGTTACTCAAAATGATCTTTCGAAAACGGTCTGCATTGATTTTGATGGCGTTTATATGAATAGCGAAGTGTGGATAAACGGTACTTCGCTCGGCAAACATCCTTATGGATATACAAGTTTTCAATATGAGCTTTCGTCTTATTTAAGGGTGGGTGAAAATATTCTCGCAGTTCGTGTTGATAATAGTCTTCAACCTAATACTCGGTGGTACACAGGTTCCGGGATTTACCGGAATGTCTGGCTTGTTAAAACTAACAAGCTTCATGTGGCGCACTGGGGAATATCAATAACTACTCCTAAAGTATCACCGGAATCAGCAACTGTAACCGTCAAAACGATGGTTGAAAATTCCGATACGAAATTAAAGAACGTCACCTTGCGTTCAATTCTTTTAAACTTGAAAGGGATAGAGGTGGCGAGAGGGGATAAACCATTCTCCAGTTCAAAAAAATCGCAGGTTGAATTAGTTCAACAATTAGTTGTTCAAACCCCGGAGATTTGGTCTCTTGAAAATCCTTCGCAGTATAAACTGCAAACAATACTTTTAGAGAATAATTTAAAAATAGATGAACTCACAACAAAGTTTGGAATTCGGGAAATTGCCTATGATGTGAACAACGGTTTTCTTCTTAACGGCAAATCAATAAAAATGAACGGTGTCTGTTTGCATCACGATGGCGGATGTGTTGGTGCCGCTGTTCCAATTCAAGTTTGGAAACGAAGATTTGAGAAACTAAAAGAAATGGGGTGCAATGCTATCCGCACTTCACATAATCCTCCTGCACCGGAATTTTTAGACCTTTGCGATGAGATGGGATTCCTCGTTATGGACGAACCGTTTGATGAATGGAAAATTGGGAAACGAAAATATGGGTATCACGATTATTTTGATGAATGGTGGGAACGTGATCTTGTGTCGATGATTCACCGGGATCGCAATCATCCGTCCATCGTTCTCTGGAGTGCAGGCAATGAAATTCCCGAACAGAAAACGGAAAAAGGGGTGGAGATGCTAAAAGCTTTTAACGCTATCTTTCATCGAGAAGACAAAACTCGTCCCGTAACATTGGCGTGTGATAATATTGTGGCAGACGGTGGTGCGACCACTCTTGCATTTCTGAATGAACTTGATATCATTGGTTATAATTATGTCGACCGCTGGCACCGGAGGCGCGAATTGTTTTATAGCGTCGACCGCCACGATCATCCAGATTGGAAAATGATCGGAACCGAAAGCATTTCCAACAACGGAGGAGTTCGCGGGCAATACACATTTGATGCAACCGGAAAAGCCAATTACAATTTCAATATGATTGATGCCGAACAATTATGGAAGTTTGTTGCTACCCGTGATTATGTAATCGGAGATTTTATGTGGACGGGCGTTGATTATCTTGGCGAAGCCGACTGGCCTGAAAAAAGCGTAAGCTTTGGAGTCCTTGATCTCTGCGGCTTTCCTAAGGATGGATTTTATTTCTATCAAAGTCAATGGACAAAAACTCCGATGCTCCATCTTTTCCCGCATTGGAATTGGAAGGGGAGAGAAGGAGAAGTTATTCCGGTATTGTGTTACACAAATTGTGACGCGGTTGAACTTTCCCTGAACGGAAAATCTTTTGGTGAGAAGCGAATGGAATTCCCGAGACAGGGAAATTCCGGTGGATGGAATTTGTATGATAAACCGCAAGTTCACCCGACTACTGCCGACCTTCATCTTGCGTGGGATGTAGCTTACGAACCTGGTATTTTGAAAGCAGTTGGCAAGAAAGATGGAAAGGTGGTTTGCATCGAAGAGATTCGTACAACCGGACAACCGGCGGCATTGCAGTTGCAAGTTGATGTAGATACATTAAATGCTTTAAGAAGAGATGCGGCAAATGTCGCGGTTAAAGTAGTTGATTCATTAGGAAATGTTGTTCCTGTTGCAGATAATCTCATTCAGTTTTCAATTGAAGGAGAAGGGAAGATCATCGGAGTAGATAATGGAAATCCGGTTGACCATGCCCCATACAAAAGTAGTAAGCGGAAAGCATTTAATGGGTTGTGTCTTGCGGTTGTGCAGTCGACCGGAAAAGCAGGCAAGATAAAACTGACTGCTTCAGCGGAAGGTCTTAATAGCGCCTTCATTGAGATAGTAAGTAAGTAAAAGATAGTGTCTATGACATAGAGTTATTCCATTCATTCTTTTTCTAAATGGTAAATGTTAGAAATGAGTTCGGCTTTTCAATCTGTTTCGTATTTTTGAAACATCAATTATTGATCGGTGAAATATGATCCAGTTTAGATTTCTCTTTGGCGTACGCGCATCAAGTATTATCGGTTTAGCTTTAATTTTATTCGGCGGTTTAACTCTTGCCCAATCAACAATTTCCAAAGAGAAAATCAAATTGAAATCTCATGGTGCCCTTTGGATCCCGGATAATGGAGATGGCACATTTAAGAATCCAATTCTTTACAGTGATTATTCCGATCCGGATGTAGTGAGAGTTGGAGATGATTTTTATTTAACGGCATCTAGTTTCTCAAATTTTCCGGGTCTGCCAATCCTTCATTCGAAAGACTTGGTTAATTGGGAAATCATCGGTCATGCGGCAATTCAATATCCCATCGAAGCATTTAATAAACCACAGCACGGCAATGGAATTTGGGCGCCAAGTATAAGATATCATGAGGGTGAGTTTTTAATTTATTTTGGTGATCCGGATTATGGGATCTTCATGACGAAAACAAAAAATCCATCCGGACCTTGGGAACCATTAAAACTGATCCGCAAAGCAAAAGGGTGGATTGGCCCTTGTCCGTTATGGGATGATGACGGTAATGTATTTCTTGTTCATGCGTGGGCAAAGAGTCGTTCAGGGATCAAGCACATTTTAACAATCAATAAAATGAATGCCGACGGGACACAAATTTTGGATGATGGTGTAACTGTTTTTTGCGATTCGATAAAACATCCAACTTTGGAAGGTCCAAAATTTTATAAAAGAAATGGTTACTATTATATTTTTGCTCCGGCGGGGGGAGTAAAGCATGGCTGGCAAGTTGTGTTGAGATCTAAAGATATTTATGGTCCGTATGAAGATAAAATTATTCTTGAGCAAGGAAGCACAAATATTAATGGACCACACCAAGGGGGATGGGTAGAGACGCAGACCGGCGAAGATTGGTTCATTCATTTTCAAGATCGATATGTTTACGGAAGGATCGTTCATCTGCAGCCGATGAAATGGAAAAATGATTGCCGGTGATCGGAATTGATTATGACAAAAACGGAATTGGTGAACCGGTTTCCCGTTATAAGAAACCAAATGTTAATAAAAAATATCATGTTTGTAATCCAGCGACAAATGATGAATTTAATTCAACTAAACTCGGACTTCAATGGCAATGGCAAGCCAATTACAAATCGGAATGGATTTCTCTTAAAGCACATAAAGGGTGGCTAAGACTATACTCTCAACCGGAACCACAAGGGTATAAAAATCTTTTTGAAGTCGCTTCTCTTTTGCTTCAGAAATTTCCTGCTCCACAATTTACAACAACAACTAAAGTCTTGTTAACTTCTGAACATACTGGTGATAAAGCCGGATTAATAGTTTTTGGATTGGATTACTCTTACATCGGGATCATTAAAACTGAAACCGGATTTAAAATTTCGCAGTTCATTTGTAAAGATGCAGACGAGTGGAATGGAGAAGAAGAGGTTGATTTTATTGAGGTAAACAATCCTCTCATCTACCTACGCGCTGAAATAAAACCCGAAAATGGGGATGACATAATTCCAAAAGTTCTTTGCTCATTTAGTTATAGCTTGGATGGAAAAACATTTAAACGAATTGGAAAAGAATTTATTGCAAGAGAAGGGAAATGGGTCGGTGCTAAAGTTGGAATATTTTCATCGACTAATTATGAAACCAATCAAAAGAGTTTTGCTGATTTTGATTGGTTCCGATTTGAATAGAAAGTCCATGCAAACATTAACTGTTTGAGAGACTTCACTAGAATTAATATCTAATGTTATTAAAACAGCCAGAGGTGTCATATTTCCATTTTTATTTTCCTAATATCTCCTCAAACTGTTCCGGTGTAACTTTTAATAATCCGTTTGGAAGAAGACGCGGAGTCAAGTCTTTCCAGTTCTTATCTTTCTTAAAGATTTGTTTGAACATTGGCAAAGCTTCCTTCATCATACCTTTATTTGCCAGGGCAACAGCCGTCCAGAATTTCATTTCAAGATTATCCGGAAACATTTTCATTGCTGAAGAATATTCATTCATAGCTAAGTCCATATTATTTTTTTCTACGGCAAGATCACCGTTGTTCATATGATCATAAGCGCGGTGAACTTTTAGTAATCTTCTCAATTCAGGAAGAGGAGCCGGAGAATCATCAATGCGGAGATCAACCAAACGATCTTCCCAGACTTTTCCGGTAGATTTTGCGCGAACAACAAGTAGTGCTGCCGATTGTTTTCCTCGAACATCACCGCCTGCCTTTTCTGCTGCTTCTAGTGCAAGAAGCATTCTTTCGGCAAGAGGTCCTTTTGAGTTCTGAAAAGCTTCAGCCATTGCGGGCCAAATTTTATCATTCGACATTAAATTTGCCTGGACAGAAAAATTTTTCCCCACAATATTTCCTGCGGGTTGAATACAATCTTTGCCCGTGTAAGACGCGGCATTTCCTTTTGCATCTAAAATTGCTAGTTGGCGGAATTCCCGTCCTTCATCGCTTTTAAGTAATTCATCAACTGCTTCCTGCGGAGTTTTTCCTTTCTTCAACAAATCTAATCCACCTAGTCCGAATGCCGGATTAACAAATGACTGGGTTGCGACAACGCCAACTCCGGCTTCTCCCCAAGTGACAATTGTTCCAACTGAAAACCAATGCGACTGAACGGCAACACCCATATCGCCCGTTTGTTCATCATAAGCAACGATGGAATAGGTATGCGCGAAAGGGGAATCTGATTTATAAATTTGAGCATTGAGAAGAGATGAGTGAGCATTCATTAAAGAGAGTAGTACAACAAAGTAAAAGCGTATAGAAATTTTCGTGTTCACTTGCTAACTCCATATTTAATTTATGCGCAAATTAGAATTTAGAAATCGATTTAACAAATCATTAAAGGTTTGTGCATTTTAAAAATTATGGGGCGGAAGAGAGAAATGATCCAATTTGATTAAGTTATTCTTAGCCTGTGCCTAAATTGTTTATGGGAAAATATGCACTCCCGTACATTTAATTTCAGAAAGAAGAAAAAAAATGGCTTTGAAACTTGACAAGTGCGCTTCCTTCTGTTATCTTTGCATCAATAAAAAAATGAAAAATCGATCACAACATAGTACACAAAACAATTTTAGCGGTTCTACCAGCATCCCCGGTAGTCCGTCTGTTGTGATTTCTCCAATAACTATCCTTCCGATTTTTTCTGTCGTTATTGGGATTTCTGTTATTATTAGCCTACTAAGCATTATTATTCTAGGCTAAGAATAAAGTCAATCCCAAATCAAAACATAAGACTAACACACATATATAATTAAGATTTCGGGATTGACGAAAACCGATTGGTTTTTCTTGTTTGTCAATATTTAAACTTGAGGTCATCTTGAGATCTGATTTAATAAAAAAAGGTTTTGATAAAGCTCCGCACCGCAGCTTGCTGAAAGCTACCGGCGTGATAAAGAGCGATGAAGATTTTAAAAAACCTTTTATAGGAATTTGTAATTCGTACATCGATTTAATTCCCGGACACGTCCACCTCCAAGAATTTGGAAGAATAGTTAAAGAGGCTGTCCGTGAAGCAGGCGGTGTGCCGTTTGAATTTAACACAATCGGTGTTGATGACGGAATCGCGATGGGGCATATCGGTATGCGTTACTCACTCGCAAGTAGAGAATTGATCGCCGACAGCGTTGAGACTGTAGTTGAAGCCCATCGTTTAGATGGAATGGTCTGCATCCCGAATTGCGATAAAATTGTTCCCGGTATGTTAATGGCTGCCGTTAGAGTGAATATCCCTACAATTTTTATTTCCGGTGGACCGATGAAAGCCGGAAAAACTCCATCCGGTAAAAAAGTTGATCTCATCTCCGTCTTTGAAGGAGTTGGAGAATATCAATCCGGAAAAATAAACGACAAACAATTAAATGAATTAGAAAATTTCAGTTGCCCAACCTGCGGTTCCTGCTCGGGAATGTTTACTGCCAACTCAATGAATTGCTTGATGGAAGCGCTCGGGATGGCTCTTCCCGGTAACGGTTCAATCCTCGCAATAGACCCGCTACGCCATGAATTAGCTAAAAAAGCTGCGAAACAGATTGTTACATTGGTTGAAAAGGATATTAAACCAAGAGATATTGTAACAAAAGAATCCATAATGAATGCTTTTGTTCTTGATATGGCAATGGGTGGAAGTACGAACACTGTTCTTCACACGCTGGCAATTGCGAACGAAGCTGAAATAGATTTTGATTTAGCGGAACTGAATAAACTTTCTCAAAAAGTCCCTTACATCTGTAAAGTTAGTCCGGCAACAAAAGATGTACATATGGAAGATGTTGATGCGGCTGGAGGTATTTCGGCTATCTTAAATGAAATCTCCAAAGTTGAAGGAATCCTTGATTTATCAAGACAAACAGTTACCGGAAAAACTCTTGGAGAGAACATTGCTCAAGCGGAAATTAAAAATTCCTCGGTTATTCGTACAGTTGAAAACCCTTATTCAAAAACCGGCGGATTGGCTGTTCTTTTTGGAAATTTAGCTCCGCTTGGTTCAATTGTAAAAACCGGTGCGGTAGATCCTAAAATGATGAATCATACCGGTCCTGCAAGAATTTATAATTCACAAGATGAAGCGATGGAAAACATTTTAGCCGGAAAAGTTAAAGCCAGCGATGTTGTTGTTATCCGGTATGAGGGACCAAAAGGAGGACCCGGAATGCCGGAAATGCTCTCTCCAACCTCTGCTATTATGGGAATGGGTTTAGGCGATAAAGTTGCCTTGATAACCGACGGAAGATTTTCCGGTGGTACACGTGGGGCTTGCATCGGACATATTTCCCCGGAAGCTGCGGAACGCGGTCCCATTGCAGCATTGGTTGAAGGCGATTTGGTTACCGTTGATATTCCAAACAGAATATTAAGCGTTGGGCTCACCGATGAAGAAATTCAAAAACGTTTAACGGCGCTTCCTGCATTTGAACCGAAAATAAAAAAAGGTTATTTAGGCAGGTATGCAAGATTGGTTACTTCTGCCAACACCGGTGCAATATTAAAATAAATAATACACAGAACTGAGAAAGGATATACCTTATGAAAGAGACGAAACAAAAGATGAGTGGTGCAGACATCTTTTTTGAATGTTTGCGAAAAGAAAAGGTTGAGTATGTTTTTGGATACCCGGGTGGATCTGTTCTAAAACTTTACGAAAAACTCTATGACGTTGATTTTCTTGAACATATTTTAACCCGCCATGAGCAGGGCGCTACCCATGCTGCCGAAGGTTATGCAAAAGCTACCGGAAAAGTTGGTGTGGTTCTCGTTACTTCGGGACCCGGCGCCACAAATACTGTTACGGGAATTGCCGATGCCTATATGGATTCAATTCCTATTGTTGTTTTTACCGGGCAGGTGCCGACTAAATTAATTGGGAACGATGCTTTTCAAGAAGCCGATATTATGGGCATAACAAGACCGATCACCAAACATAATTTTCTTGTACGTGATGTGAAAGAATTAGCCGAGACAATTCGCAAGGCATTCTTTATTGCTTCAACGGGAAGACCCGGACCGGTACTTGTTGATCTTCCGAAAGATGTCATCAACTCTTTTTGTGAATTTGAATATCCTGAAAAAGTTGAAATACGCGGATACAAACCGACTTTTCTCGGACATCAAAATCAAATTAAAAAAGCTGCCGAGATGCTTAAAAAAGCTAAGAGACCTTTGCTCTATGTGGGGGGCGGTGTTATCATGTCCGGTGGAACGCGTGAATTAGCTCTTCTTGCAAGAGAAAATAATTTACCAATTACTATGACGCTACAAGGATTAGGGGCTTTCCCGGGAACAGATGAACTTTCTCTTGGTATGCTTGGAATGCACGGAACCTATTGGGCAAATCAAGCCGTTAATAGCTGCGACTTACTCATCGCCCTAGGCGCCCGTTTTGATGATAGAGTGACTGGAAAAGTTGAATCTTTCTCGACGAAGTCTTACAAAATTCATGTTGATGTTGATCCGACAGCGATAGATAAAAACGTGATTGTAGATTTGCCCATTGTTGGAGATGTTAAGCATGTGCTCGCGGAATTAGCTGCCGAAATGGATGAGCATCCTGATTTTACAGAATGGTGGAAACAAATTGAAAAATGGAAAAAGGAATGTCCCTTTGAACTTGACGCGAATGATGGAAAGTTGAGAACACAATTTGTAATTGAAAAAATTTCTGAAAAAACAAAAGGAGAAGCCGTTGTTGTTTCAGATGTTGGTCAGCACCAAATGTGGATAGCGCAGCATTATAAATTTGTTCATCCCCGTTCGCATCTAACAAGTGGTGGACTTGGAACCATGGGATTTTCCGTTCCTGCTTCTATCGGTGCTGCGTTTGGAATTAAAGATCGTCCGGTTATTTCAATAAGCGGAGACGGTGGATTCCAGATGAATATTCAGGAACTAATAACTGCTGTTGCTTATAAACTTCCTATCAAATTTTTTGTAATAAATAATAGTTTCTTAGGAATGGTACGGCAATGGCAAGAACTTTTCCATGCAGAAAAATACAGTTTTACCGATCTCTCAAAGAGTAATCCCGATTTCAGAAAAGTTGCTGAAGCCTTTGGACTTGCGGCGTTTTCAACTGATAATCCGAAGGAAGTTGAATCGATGCTTGATGAAGCTTTTGCAATTAATGATCGTCCTGTATTTATCGAATTTAAAGTTGTAAAAGAAGATATGGTTTTCCCGATGGTTCCAGCCGGAGCTTCAATCGGTGAAATGATGACAAAAAGATTAAATCCAAAAACAATGGTATAACAAATGAAACACACAATTTCTGTTTTAGTCGAAAACCGTTTTGGAGCTTTTAACCGCGTAGCAACTATGTTTAGCGGAAGAGGGTTCAATATTCACAGTATTTCTATTGGTGAAACCGAGGAGCCTGAAATTTCCCGCATGACGCTGGTAACTTCAGGAGATGACCAAATCATTGAACAGGTTGTTAAGCAGTTAAACCGTTTGATCGATACGATCAAAGTAATAGATTTAACCGGGCAGCCGCGCATTGAACGTGAACTGGCGCTCATCACGGTCTTCTATCAAAAAGGAACCAGAACCGAACTGACAAACATCTGTGATATTTTTCGGGGAAATATTGTGGATATCAATAATAGAACGTTAACCCTGGAAATAACCGGTCCGCCGGATAAGATTGACGCTGCGATCAACGTATTAACCCAATACGGAATAAAAGAGATCGCGCGTTCCGGAACCGTTGCACTTAAGCGCGGCGAGCAATCAAAAATTCAACCAAAAGTTTCTTCACAACTAAAAGAAAAGGAAAAAGTATGAAAGTGTATTATGATGGCGATGCCAATTTAGAATTTCTAAAAGATAAAAAAATTGCGGTGCTTGGCTTCGGAAGTCAGGGACACGCGCATGCACTCAATTTGAAAGACAGCGGAATGAATGTCTGCGTTGGTCTTCGTAAAAACAGTCCGCGTTGGGAAAAAGCCGAAGCGCTTGGTTTTCAAGTGAAAACGGTTTCCGATGCTTCTGCATGGGCTGAAGTGATCATGTTGCTTTTGCCGGATCAGACACAAAAAGAAATTTATGACAACGATATTGTTCAGCATGTAACCTCTGGAAAAACATTAGCATTTGGGCATGGATTTAATATTCATTACAAACAAATTATTCCTCCGGAAGATGTGAATGTTATGATGATAGCACCTAAAGGTCCGGGACATTTAGTGCGCAGAACGTTTACAGAAGGTTCGGGCGTTCCATGTCTGATTGCGGTTTACCAAGATTCTTCTGGCAAGACAAAAGATCTTGCGTTAGCGTGGGCAAAAGGTATTGGCGGTGCGCGTGCCGGCGTTATCGAAACAAATTTCAAGAATGAAACTGAAACTGATTTATTCGGTGAACAAGCCGTGCTTTGCGGCGGTTCGGCTGAACTGATTAAAGCTGGATTTGAAACCTTGACCGAAGCCGGGTATCCGCCGGAGCTAGCATATTTTGAATGCATGCATGAAATGAAACTTATCGTCGACCTTTATTATGAAGGAGGTCTTTCACGAATGAATTATTCCGTTAGCGATACTGCCGAGTATGGCGGTATGACGCGCGGTCCAAGAATCATTACGCAGGAATCGAAAAATGAAATGAAAAAAATTCTTGCTGAAATTCAATCAGGTAAATTTGCAAACGAATGGTTAGCTGAATATAAAAGCGGCGGACCTGAGTTTGAAAAACTGAGAAAGAGTAACCGGGAACATTCAATTGAAACCGTCGGAGCAAAACTCCGCGGAATGATGAGCTGGTTGTTCAATCAAAATAAAAAAGAAGAAGTCGACGCCTAAGCAATTAGGAATTTGGAATTACGAATTAGGAATAAAAATGAAATATAAAATTGCTCTCTTACCCGGAGATGGAATTGGTCCCGAAGTAACGGATGCCGCTGTTAAAGTGTTACAATTTGTTGCCGAGAAAACCGGGATTGACCTTACCTATAGCTATCATTTAATCGGTGGATGCTCCTACGATGCGAACGAAAATCCGTTAACTGATGCGACATTGAGTGCTTGTTATGATGCCGATGCGGTCTTTCTTGGTGCGGTTGGAGGAACGAAATGGGAAACTTTGCCGCATCATTTAAAACCGGAAGCGGCATTGTTGAAACTAAGAAAATCGCTAGGATTATTTTCTAATATTCGTCCGGCAAAAGTGTATGACGCGCTCCTTGATGCTTCATCACTGCGTCCTGAAGTTCTTTCGGGAACCGATATTGTAATTTTTAGAGAATTGACCGGTGGCATTTATTTTGGCGAACCACGTGGTTATGATGAAAATAAAGGATGGAATACTTTAGTTTATTCGAAAGAAGAAGTAGAACGAATAGCCAGGAAAGCCTTTACGGTTGCGCGTCAACGAAGTGGAAGAGTGACTTCGGTTGATAAAGCAAACGTGTTGGAGAGTTCTCAATTCTGGCGCAAAGTTGTACATCAAATTCATAAAGAAGAATATCCGGATGTTAAATTAAGCGATATGTACGTTGATAATGCTGCAATGCAGTTAGTCCGTAATCCAAAACAATTTGATGTTATCCTAACGCAAAATTTGTTTGGTGATATTTTAAGTGATGTTGCAGCGATGATTACAGGTAGTCTGGGAATGCTTCCATCCGCAAGTCTTGGCGAAAAATATGCTTTGTACGAACCTGTCCACGGGAGCGCACCGGATATTGCCGGACAGACTAAAGCTAATCCGCTTGCGTCAATTGCTTCAATTGCCTTGATGTTCAATTATTCGTTCAATCTTCCTGAGATTGGTTCAACGATCGAAAAAGCAATTGCAAAAACGCTGGAAAAGAATTTTAGAACTGCAGATATTTATTCGGAAGACATGACGCTTGTTTCGACAACAATCATGCGTGATGAAGTCTTAAAATCGCTTGAAGCAATATTTGAAGAAAAAAATTCCACTGTGGAAGTTTAGAATATAAAAAATTACCCTCGAAAGGGAAGACAATGGATAAAAATAGAGTTTATATTTTCGACACAACATTAAGAGACGGTGAACAATCTCCAGGTGCCTCATTGAGCATTTCAGAAAAAGTTGAAATTGCAAGACAGTTGGAAAAACTTAATGTTGATATTATCGAAGCCGGGTTTCCGGTCTCGTCACCCGCGCAATTTGAAGCTGTTCAACTGGTTGCAAATGAAGTGAATGTTGTTGTTGCGGGTCTTGCACGGGCAAAAGAAGGCGATATTAAAGCTGCTTATGAGGCGTTAAAACATGGAAAGAAACCACGGATCCATACCTTCACCAGTACTTCGGATATTCATATTCTTGGAAAATTCGGTGATGACAGGTACGGAAAAACTCTGGAAGAAAAAAGAAAAACCGTTTTGAAGATGACGTATGATTCTGTTGCTTACGCAAAATCTTTTATGAAAGATGTCGAATATTCTGCTGAAGATGCGGGAAGAACCGATATCGGTTATCTTGTTGACATCGTTGAAACCGCTATTGAAGCGGGTGCGACAACAATCAATATTCCCGATACAACCGGCTATACTTTCCCCTCGGAATTCGGTGCGAAGATTGCGGAATTGAAAAGACGCGTAAAAAATATTGACAAAGCGATTATCAGCGTTCATTGCCATAACGATTTAGGTTTGGCAGTCGCAAATTCTCTTGCCGGGATTGAGAATGGTGCGCGTCAGATTGAATGCACAATTAACGGAATTGGTGAACGCGCCGGGAATGCTTCGCTTGAAGAAGTTGTAATGGCGTTAAAAGTAAGAAAAGACCTTGTGAAATATTTTACAAAAATAAAAACCGAAGAAATCTATAATTCAAGTAGAATGGTTTCTTCCTACAGCGGAATTGTTGTGCAGCCAAACAAAGCGATTGTTGGCGATAATGCATTTGCACATGAGTCGGGTATTCATCAGGATGGAATGTTAAAGAACCGCCAGACATATGAAATCATGCAGCCTGAAACAGTTGGTGTTCCAAAGACAAAAATAGTTCTTGGTCGCCATTCAGGTAGACACGGATTAAAATCACGTTTGACAGAACTTGGCTTTCATCTGCCGGAAAAAGAATTGCAAAAAATTTATGAGAAATTTTTAACGCTTGCAGATAAAAAGAAGGAGATTTATGATGACGACTTGCGCATATTGATGGAAGAAAGCTCAATCAAATTTGCTGCATCCTTTTATGAACTTGATTATTTGCAAATACATTCCGGGACAAATTCAATCCCGACTGCAACGGTTCGCATAAAGACGGAAAAGGAATTACTGCAGGAATCAGCAACCGGAGACGGTGTTGTAGACGCAACGTTCAATGCTATCGAACGGGCTTTGAACACAAAAGTTTCGTTGGAATCTTATTTTGTCCGGTCGGTTACCTCCGGTCGTCAGGCACTTGGAGAAGTTATCGTTAAAATAAAAAAGGATGATGTTGTTTTTACCGGAAGAGGAATATCAACCGACATTATTGAAGCAAGTGCGAAAGGATTTCTCCAGGCGCTTAATCACCAGGAACAATATTTTAAATCGAAAGATGAGCTTTCAACTTCATATTTATCTGAAATATCACAAGCTGTATAAGGAACAACGTTAATGAAAATGACAATCACAGAAAAAATATTAGCTAAATCAGCGGGTAAAACTTTTGTTGAACCGGGACAAAATATTTGGCTGAATGTTGACGTACTGATGACACACGATGTTTGCGGTCCGCCGACAATTGAAATTTGGAAAAGAGAATTCGGCGAAGCTGCAAAAATATGGGATAAGAATAAACTGGTGATTTTTCCCGACCATTATATCTTTACGAAAAATCCGCAGGCAAATAGAAATGTTTCATTGCTGCGAGAGTTTGCGAATGAATATGGGATCGATAACTATTACGATGTAGGCACTGACAGATACAAAGGCGTTTGCCATCTTGCGTTGGCGGAGGAAGGATACAATGTTCCGGGGACAGTTTTATTCGGAACAGATTCGCACACGTGTACTTCGGGCGCTTTCGGAATGTTCTCAACTGGTGTGGGGAACACCGATGCGGCATTTATTCTCGGTACCGGAAAAATATGGGAGAAAGTACCTGAATCAATGAAATTTATTTTTGAAGGTGAGCTTCCACCATATTTAATGGCGAAGGATTTAATTCTTCGCATCCTTGGAGATATTACTACAGACGGCGCAACGTACCGCGCAATGGAATTTGACGGCGAAGGAGTCTTCTCTTTGTCAATGACCGAAAGAATGACTCTTACAAACATGGCTATTGAAGCCGGTGGAATGAACGGGATCATTGCTGTGGATGCCGTTACTGAAGCGTATGTAAAAGAACGCACCGATAAAGAATATGAAATCTTTCACAGCGATGCCGATGCAAAATATCATTCGGTGAGAAAATACAAAACAGCAGAGCTGGAACCTGTCGTAGCAAAACCGCACAGCCCCGATAACATGGCAACAGTCCGCAGTGTTGCGGGAACAAAACTTACAAAATGTTATATCGGTTCATGTACCGGCGGAAAGCTTTCTGATTTTCAAGCAGCCGCAAAAATTCTTTTAGGAAATCAAGTAAAGACTTCCACTTTTGTTGTCCCGGCTTCAACTGAAGTGCAAAGAGCGCTGGAAGAAGAGACGATTAGCGGAATATCATTAAAAGATATTTTTGAAAAAGCCGGATGCGTTATAGCTGAATCAAGTTGCGCTGCCTGTCTTGGCGGACCGGCAGATACAATCGGAAGAGCAAAGGATAACGAAGTTGTTATCTCAACAACGAATAGAAATTTTCCGGGAAGAATGGGAAGTAGGCAGTCGGAAGTTTATTTAGCTTCACCGTTAACGGTTGCGGCTTCGGCGATTAATGGTGTTATAACCGACCCGAGAGACTTTTTATAATTAAAACAGAAATTGAAAAAGGGAAAGAAATGGAAAAAATAGTAAACGGAAAGGCTTTCGTATTAGGAAATAATATTGATACCGATCAGATAATACCTGCGGAACATTTGGTGTACAGTTTGTCTGATCCGGAAGAGAAAAAAATGTACGGGAAATATGCCTTGTCTTCAGTGCCGTCGGAAAAGTCCGGTTTGCCAAATGGCGGAATTAAATATGTTGAAGCAAATAAATTCCAAACGGAGTTTCCTATCATTATTGGCGGGGCGAATTTCGGTTGTGGATCTTCAAGAGAACACGCACCATTCGCCTTGCAAATAGCCGGGACAAAAGTTATCGTTGCGGAATCATACGCCCGCATCTTTTTTAGAAATGCGGTTGACGGTGGATTTGTTATTCCTTATGAATCAGTTGAGAAACTAATTGATAAAATAAAAACCGGTGACGAAATCAACATCGACCTTGAAAAGAATGTACTAAAAAATCTGACGACAAATGAAGAATATAACTTGAAACCATTAGGAGATATTCTGCCGATACTTGAAGCAGGAAATCTATTTGAATACGCACGGCAATCAAAGATGATTGCCTAAAATCTTAAGGATAATTAAGATTAAAAGAGGAAGCTGAAATGAAAAACACAATAGAACTATTTGATACGACATTACGAGACGGCACACAAGGCGAAGGCGTAAACCTCTCAATACAGGACAAACTTGTTATTGCTCAACGGTTAGATGAGTTTGGTATTGATTTTATTGAAGGAGGCTGGCCCGGAAGCAATCCGAGAGATGAAGAATTTTTTGAAAAAGTAAAATTATTTCATCTGAAAAATGCTGTTGTTTGTGCATTCGGTTCTACCGCCCGATCACTAAAGAATCTTGAAGGAGATGCAAACTTAAATGCATTGTTGAAAGCGGAAACGGCAGCGGTTTCTATCTTTGGAAAGTCGTGGAAGCTCCATTCAAAAGTTGGTTTAGGGTTAAGTGATGAAGAAAATGAAGAATTAATATTCCGGTCGGTTGAATTATTGAAGGATGCCGGAAGAAAAGTTATTTACGACGCCGAACATTTTTTTGACGGCTATAAAGATGATCCTGAATTTGCATTGAACATGTTATTAGCTGCCGAAAAAGGAGGCGCATCTGTTTTAGTGCTTTGCGATACTAATGGTGGAACATTACCATATGAAGTATCATCAATACTAAAAGATTTAAAGAAAGTTGTAAAGACTCCTTTTGGAATTCACACGCATAATGATGGTGAACTTGCTGTTGCAAATACGCTGGCAGCTGTTGAAGCGGGTGCGGTGCATGTGCAAGGAACGATAAACGGTGTTGGAGAACGATGCGGCAACGCGAATTTGTCAAGCATTATTCCAAATCTCATTCTAAAAATGAAATGCCAAACAAAACAGGAGATAACTTTAAATCATCTTACCTCACTTTCAAACTTTGTTTATGAAGTGATGAATCTGAATCCGAATATCCGAGCGGCTTTTGTCGGGCAATCGGCGTTCGCACATAAAGGAGGAGTGCATGTAAGTGCGGTTCTAAAAGACAGCAGAATGTATGAGCATATTGATCCCCAAATTGTTGGGAATAAACAACGCGTACTTGTCTCGGATCTATCGGGACAAAGTAATGTTAAGTATAAAGCCAAAGAATTTGGTATCGATCTCTTTAATGAAAAAGAGATAAGTAAAAAAGTTGTTAGCAATATTAAGAATTTGGAATACGACGGATATCAGTATGACGGAGCCGAAGCTTCTTTTGAACTTCTTCTAAGAAATGAACTCCATGAGTTTTCTCCTTTCTATAAAATTATCTATTCTAAAGTAAATGTAAGCAATGATCACGTAGGGGGAGACAGAACCGAAGCGGTATTAAAGGTTGAAGTCAATGGCGAAATTGAACATACCGCCGCAGAAGGCAACGGACCGGTAAACGCTCTTGATAATGCGTTACGCAAAGCTCTGATAAGATTCTATCCCGAAATTAAATCGATAAAATTAATCGATTATAAAGTCCGTGTATTAAATGAAAAACACGGTACAGCGGCAAAAGTAAGAGTAATGATAACCTCTCGCGACGGAGATGAAAGCTGGTCAACAGTTGGTGTTTCTGAGAATATTATTGAGGCAAGTTTTCAAGCTCTAAACGACAGCCTTAACTTCAGATTATACAAATTATTCCCGGCTGAAAAACACGAACAAACTGTCGACTGTTAAAATTAATTCTTAATCATAATCGTAATCTTAATCTGTTTTATACCGAATCAGATTATGATTACGAATAAGATTATGATTAAGATGACGAAGTAGAACAATAAAAATATTTACCAATAACTCAATGATCACTCTCTTTTAATTATTCCTCCTAGTAAAGAAGGAAGATGAATTATGAATACGCAAACACTTTACGGAACAAATTTATTTGATACTGAAAAAGATAACTGTGCAATAATTGCGCGTGTTAGAAAAGACGGTGTTGCTACACACGGAAATGTTAAGCGGACGCTTCTTGCACTCGAAAATATGGGGCATCGAACAGGAGAAATTGATCTCGAAGGTGACGGCGCCGGTATCCAAACCGATATTCCGCGTCAATTATGGATGGAACGGATTGAATCAATCGGTTTAAATTCCCGCATTCCGTTCTTACCGGATTTTTGTGTAGCGCATATTATGATCCGTCCGGTTGTGCAGCCGAATGTTGAAGAAACGGTTGAGCAAATAATTTCTGTTATGAAGAAACATGGTCTTGAAGTTATTTACAGCGCCCCTCTTCCGGTGCGAAGTGAAGTTCTCGGTCAACGCGCAAAGAGAATTGAACCGGCAATTTATGCAATGGGGATTGTTCCAATCGGAAGAATAACCATAACAGATAAAGTTATTCACGAAGCGCATCTGGAAATTGAAGATACTTTCCAGCATGTTCACTTTGCTTCCTTCAGCCCGAACAGTGTAATCTATAAAGTGCGCGGAGATGTGAAAGCTTTGATCAATTATTATCCGGATTTGAAAAACCCGGAGTTTAAAAGCGCTATCGCATTGGCACACGGCAGGTATTCAACAAATACCGATTCAAATTACGAACGGGCGCAAATGTTTTCAACGCTCGGGCATAATGGAGAAATCAATACAATTCTCCGCTTACGTCGTGAAGCTGAAATGATGGGGCTTCCGGTTGTTGGACGCGGCTCAGACAGCCAGGATGTTGACCGTTTAATTGAAGGATTAATGTTTTATCATAACTTTTCGTTAATGGAAGCGATGGAATTAGTCTTTCCTCCGATCTGGTCGGAGATAAAAAGTTTTTCGGAAGAGCTGCAAAACATGTATATCTTTAACCGGCGGTTGATGGGAATGATTGCGCAAGGTCCGGCGGCAATTATTGCACGGCAGGGAGATGAAATTGTCTTCTCGGTTGATGCACTTGGTCTGCGCCCGCTATGGTTTGGAGAAACCGATAAAGAATATTTCGCTTCTTCAGAAAAAGGAGTTATTGATTTAGAGGAAATGCATACGGATCCGATCCCTCTAGCGCCGGGAGAAAAGAGAGGATTTCTCTTACGCCGTCCCATTACGCAACTTGACGCTTCAAATTCATTGATATTAAAGGGAAGTACGGAAGTATTTGATTATCCTCATTTGCAGAAACAAGTTTTAAAGGAATTCCAATACCGCAGAACAAAAGTTCATCAAGTTTTACAGCCGCATAAAAGCGATGCAAACGTTATTGTTTCATGGAATTCTCCCGAAGCGACAACCGCACATTTAAAAAGCTTTGGCTGGTTCCGCGAAGACCTGGAGAATCTTGAGTCGATGGCGAAACAAGGGAAAGATCCAATCGCTTCAACGGGATATGACGGACCGCTGGCGATTCTCCGCGATGACATTATGAATATTCCGGAATATATTAAAGAGACGGTAGCCGTTGTTACCAATCCGGCGATAGATAGAGAAAGGGAACAATCCCATTTTTCTTTGCGTGTGTTTCTCGGAGCGCGTCCTAATTTAAGTGATAAGAAAACTCTACCGCAAATTCAATTGGAACATCCTGTACTTCTGGATGGAAAGATCGATCCTTCCTTTGGAACGAAGCTGGAAGATTTGTTTACGCAAGATGGTCCAATGGTGATATTCGAGGAACTGCATGGTTCAGCCGGTACGATGAAAGAACGGCTGGATGCATTTGTTTCTTCAGTCATTTCAAAAGTGGAGAATCTTGAATCAACATTAATAATATTATCGGATGTAAATTCATTCAAACATGAAAAAGCTATTGATCCGTTTTTAGCATTAGGGAAATTGAATGAAGAACTAAGACGATTAAAAAATGATAAGAACATCTCGTTAAGAAGAAAGACAAGCATCGTATTACACAGTGGACAATTACGAAATGTTCACGATTGCTGCGTTGCTATCGGGCTTGGCGCCGACGCAGTTGCACCGTATATGATATGGAACCAGGTAACAGGCAATCAAACCGATGATACACAAATTAAAAATACGCTTGTTGCACTTGTAAACGGAATTGAAAAAGTTATTTCCACTATGGGCATTCACGAGATCAGCGGGTACGGACCAATTTTTGCTTCTATTGGCTTAGCAGAAGAGTTGACAAGTCAAATGGGGATTACTTCTGCACTAAGTTACGGTGCGGCTTTCGGGTTTCCTCAACTTGAAGAGCAATATGAGAAGCGGATCGCTGCATTAGTTTCAAAAGATTCTAAACTTCCGGCTGATAACCGCCTTTATGTTAAGTTATGGAAGTCTCTCGGCGATGTTTCTCAAAATAAAAATGAATATAAAGAGTTTGAAGAGAGGTATAAAAAGCTAACAGACAAACAACCGGTCTCTTTGCGGCATATTATCGGTTTGAAAAAAGAGAATACGGTAGTTGAAGATTGCGATATTAAAACAGGACATTTCGATGCACCATTTTATATTTCGGCAATGTCGTTCGGTTCGCAGGGTGAAGTCTCCTACCGCGCCTATGCAGAAAGCGCTTTCCGTTCTAATATTTTATGTATGAATGGAGAAGGGGGAGAACTCCCCGACTTGATGGGGAAATATTATATTCACCGGGGGCAGCAAATTGCCTCAGCACGTTTTGGTGTTAATGCACTCCTTTTAAATTCTTCAAAATATCTTGAAATAAAAGTTGGACAGGGAGCTAAGCCGGGAGAAGGAGGACATTTACCCGGTTTCAAAGTAACTGCTCAAATTGCGGAAGCGCGACACGCAACCAAAGGGATCGATTTAATTTCTCCTTCAAATAATCATGATATTTATTCAATCGAAGACCTAGCGCAGTTGATAGAAGAATTGAAAACAGTAAATCAAGATGCAAAAGTAAGCGTAAAAATTCCCGCGATACCAAATATTGGTCCCATTGCATGCGGTGTTGCAAAAGCGAATGCAGATATTATTACCATATCAGGGTACGACGGCGGTACGGGCGCAGCGAGAGCGCACTCGTTAAAGTATGTAGGGTTCCCGGTAGAGCTTGCAGTGTTTGAAGCGCATGAATCTTTGCTTGCGGCGGGCTTGCGCGGTAAAGTTGATCTATGGGCTGACGGCGGCGCTAAATCAACTGAAGATATCTTAAAGTTGATGGCGCTTGGTGCAAACCGTGTCGGGTTCGGTACGCTTGCAATGGTAGCTATCGGCTGTACAATTTGCCGCGATTGCCACACCGGAACTTGTCATACCGGTATCACCGCCCATTTTCCAACGCAGGAATTAGCTTTTGCATCCGGTTTAAAGGAATATGAACCACGCCATCCTGATAAATCGGTAAACAGACTTATATATTTATTCGATCAAATGAAAATGAGTTTAAAAGAAAAAGGGGCGGAACTCGGTTATCAAAAACTTTCGGATATTGTCGGGAAACGGCAACTGCTCGAACAGTCAGCGTATACCGATAAAGTAAATCTTTCGGCAATGTTTATTCCGTCGTTGTATGAGTATAAACAAAATGACCACGCAAATGAAAGGGTGATAATCCATCGTCCGCGGACTTCACTCTCAAGAATCATTGCGCAAAAAGTTACAGAGCAAATTGATGCAGGTGCAAAGTATATTAAATATCAGGATGATCTTATCGGTAACGGAGACCGCGCCTTAGGTGCGGCTACTGCAGGCTCGATAGCTAAATATCAACTAAAGGGAACTCCTTTTGAAGGAGAATTGGAATTGGATTTTAGCGGTACAACTATTCCCGGAAACGGTCTTGGAGCTTTTATAACTAATAACATGCTAATCCGTGTGCAGGGAGGGGGACAGGATGGTGTGGCAAAAAGCGCTTCAGGCGGAAAGATGGTTATTCTTAAAGGATATAATCATGACGGATTGCTGGTTGATGGTTCGGTAGGAAAATGTTTTGCATACGGGGCGCAAAATGGGAAATTCTTTGTTCAAGGAACAGCCGACTCCCGTGCATGCATCCGTTTATCCGGCGCTAAAGTAGTTTTTGGAGCAAGATTGAAGGAACAAATCCAGGATCATCTGCCAAATCTTGCTTCACGCGCTCATCTAAAAGGTTTCGGATTTGAATATATGACAGGGGGAACGGTAGTCGTTCTTGGTGATCCTGGTCCCTGGATTTGTGCAGGCTTTTCCGGCGGAGTAATTTATGCATATATAGATTTAGATAAAGGAATGACGGTTGACGCATTGAAAAACCGCCTTGCTCCCGGTGCTAAAGTGAAGTTCTTAAAGCCAAGTATGGCGGATTTAGAATCAATTAGAGGTCTGTTAGTTGAATATGCGGATGAATTAAAGGCAACGGGACAGAAAGAACAGATGGAAGAAGCCGAAGTAGTCTTAAAAATATCGGAAAATGCCCATAAACATTTTTCTTCAATTAGATATATACAAGATCCTATATTCGCGAATGTTAAGCGACTTGATTTATTAGAGATGGTAGCTTAACTCACTTTATAAATTATACTTAGTAAATTTATCTAATCCTTTGTGTAAATTCGTGGTTTATCTTCGTGCGCTTCGTGTAAGTATTAAATTCTGTCACGAAGAAGCACGAAGGTTTTCACGAAGGAACACGAAGAATGGTTCCAGCACATTTTTAGGGAAATAAACCCCAATAATTATTAATATTCTTAAGAAAACTCTCCGTACTACTAATAATAACCTCCGTACTACCTCATAAAACTCATATACGAGCTATAAAAAGCTCCGTACTACTAAGTGGATCACACGCGTAAGCAGTGTGAAGCTCCGTACTGTTAAGAACATCACACGCATAAGCTGTATAAAGTTCCGTACTACTACGAGGATCATAAGCGAAAGCTGAGAAATGCTCCGTACTAATAGGGAAAGGAAATGCGATAGGAGGTTGGACTGTGGAGAAGTTGGAAGGAGGGAGGAGACGGTGGGAATGTGGGAATATGGGAATGTGGGAATATGGGAATATGAGAATATGGGAATTTGGGAAGGGGAAGAGTCAATTTTAAAGCAATGGGATGCTGATGAACGCGGACCTTCTTCGGTGGGTAAGTTGAACGGATTTGCAATGATTAACTCACCTTACACATTTTCGTAAGTCGATCTTCAAGGCTTTCGGGATCGAACAAAAAAAGGGCGAACAGGAGGAAAAGAGATGGGCGATTCAGAGAATCGCCCTACAATTATCATAATATTGCATAAGGTGAGTGATTAAATAAATCCGTGTTATATCCATTAAATTCATCTGCTAATAAAGAATCTCTCATGCCGGTATTATTGTTAAATGAAATTGATTGATGAAGTAATAATCTGAAAAAAGTATTTTGACAATAAAAAATATTTTTGTATTGTTACATCGAACAAAATTTAATTGAGGAGTTTTTATGAAAGAATTAAAGAAAAAGTTCAATGTTCCGGTCGAGGACCTGCCGGTTATAGCGGGTTTTGTAGCCAAAAGTTTCGAGTCCAATTTAACAACCTTCACTGATTATTCTCCCGATTTCCAACAACCTTATTTATCCAACTACCAGGCAAAGATCGATTTGGTGGAGGATATTGTCTTTCCCGAAAAAATACTGAAAGAAATAAAGGTTGTTACGGGAAGAATGAATGCCGCCATGGATGCAACGCGGGATAAGCTTAACCGTCTTGAGGGTTATATAAGCAGAGCGGCAAACTTAACTCTTAATCCTGAGGATTTCGGCATTAAAGGAGTAAGGGACGCTATATCTCGCAAAGATGCGGAAAAGTTCTGCTTAAACATGGGAAAGTTGATAACCAATGTGGATGCAAACTTCGAGTCGATAAGCGCCAAAGGTTTTACATCCACCGCCAAAGAGTTTTTGGTGAACACTAAAAAAAGTGTTAAAGCCGATAATGATTTGCAAAACATTAAAGAGAATGACAAACGCGATCTTGTTGAAGATAATCTTGAGATCCTAAACGACCTCTGGGATAATATGACGGATATTCTTAAAAACGGAAAGATTCTTTTTAAGAATAGCGACAAGAGCAAAACCGAGGAATTTACTTTAACAGCATTAAAAACGCGGGTTAAACAGGAGCGGAAGACGAAAGAAACTCCCCCCGAAGACCCCGGAACACCGGCTGCGTAGGTATCAGTAGGCAGTAAGCAGTAGGCAATAGGCAGTAAAAGGTTAAAAGAGTTAACTACTCTTTCAATTGTACTTATATGCATGGATGCATATTTGGATGGATGCATGTTTTTTGTTCAAACTGATCCATAGGGGGGATGTAAATAAAATGATAAGAATATTTCGGGAAAAATTTCTCGCGACGCACGCAAAGAAGGCGCAACGTTCGCAAAGTATAATGTCGTTGCGAGCGTAGGGGTTCGTAGCGAGCTTTGCGAGAAAAAAGAATTTCGGAAGAAGTTAAAAGTGAGTAGGTAGAAGAAAAATTGGATTATTGATGAGTGACTATTTCTGCGGTCTTACATTCCTTTGTTAGGTGGACTGTTAGGCTGCGGGAAATAAAGTAAATGAAATGAAAAGAAGCTTTATAGTGAAATATAACATTCCTAGACTTGGAGTGTTAGGCTGCAATATTGCAGTATAAGTAATAGTTTAGGTTTTTGATTTTATTGTTTGTCCATTTTCTAAGGCGTGGTGCTATATAGCAATGTTCTAACATAAAACCAGTAAAACAAACAGATAGTCCTGCAATTCTATTTATAATATTGAGGTTAAAAATGATTTCTACTGCTATGTATATTGGTAGTATAATTATTACGGCAATTATAACTTCTTTAGTTGTCATTTTTCTTACTCCAATAAAAAATTGGGTCAATAACACACGAAAAGAAGTTTGCGCTTATGAGAAAGATCAAAGATCTAATCCTTATCTCAAAGAAATTGTAATTACTGAAAAATTTGGCAAAACTTCTCATATAAATTGTTACTGGTTTAGCCGTAGAGAAGAAAAAGAAATTGATGGGATTAAATATCTTCACTGCTTCTATGGCACGAAAACTAAACTCCCAAGTGGAAGAAATGTTGTAGAATGTCCATTTATTAAATAAAAAACCTAACCCGTGCCTCTAGCTGACCGCATTATCGGTTCGGCGGTTTTCAGATTTTTGGTATTGATTACTTCGTTTTCGTTTTTTGTTCTTGGTTTTCATTTTATTAATTTCTCATAAAGTTTTTAATTAATCGTACTATTCAAAATTGTTGTGCAGTGCGGACAGCTAAAGCACAACACCGTTATGTGTGATCGTAAATGAGCAAAACAGATATAAATACTTTTGAAAATAAATTCCCTTCCATTGAAAAAGCAAAGAGTTTTATCAAAGAACTTAGAAATATTGATTTGGCAAATACAAGTCTTGAAGAAATTGATAATTTAATTAATAGAGTTTTTAAATATATTCCATTTCAAACTGGCACCATAAACAAAGGGGAAATCCTATTCCGAGTAAGAGTAAATAAAAATCAAAGTGGATTTGAAAATATTTCTCAACTTGGATTAAATAGACGCGATAAATATTTGGATTCTGATTATGGCAGAGCAAACCGTCCAAACGAATCGATTTTTTATTGTTCAGATAATTTCGGGTTAGCTTGTGCTGAAGTTTTACATAATCTAAAAGATTCATTTAATCGAAAAACAAAGATTGCTGTAGCTACAGTAAGTGAATGGGAAACATTACGAACTATAAATATTTCTCCCGTTTTTTATAGTGAAGCAGTGTTAAAAGTGCGAAAAGATGTTGCAAACATCAAGGATAGTATATCTAAATTTTATCGCTCTAAAGAATTATTTAAAACAGAAACATTAGATGTTAGTGATTTAATTCTTGAATTTTTTTGTGATGAATTTTCTAAAGATGAAATTAGTGTATTATCCGATTATAAATTTAGTGTTTGGTATATGTGGAAACTAAAACGGATGAATGATTTAATTCATCCTCAATTTATAGAAAATAAATTTGATGGAATAGTTTATCCTGGTGTAGCTATGAGATATAAAGGTGATAATATAGCTCTTATTGCAGATGATTTAGATAAAAAAATTAAATTTAAGACTGCATATGAACTACTATGCACCGAATTTGATTTTGAGAATGCAATATTTAAATATGCTAAAATTGGTGAGTTAGAATCATTTGATACTAATGGTAATTTAAAATGGAGAATAATTTAATTACTATAAAATCACACATAACCCGCCAATCGAGCGGACGCCGTTTTCGCACTCGGCATTTTAGAAATTGTACTATTAGTCGTTCTGTTCGGCTTACTTGTTAAAGGTAGTTCTATTAAATAACATTGTTGCAAACTGCGCTTATGATAAAAGTTTAGAACAATTTGCTTAATCTTTGGTACTTGTTTTTTATGTGGCATCTCCATTCAGATTGACGAATTAAAAATAAGAAAACAGTTAAAAACATTTTGGGATTTTATAAATATGATTACAAATAAAATTATTAGTGCAGTTATAGGAATCACGGGTTTTATTGTGGTCCCGATTCAAATAATAACAACTTTTGTTTTAGGATTATTAGTAAAACTTACTTTTGGGTTACTTCTAATACCATTTAGTATTATTTGGATAGTTTTATTTCTCGGACCACTTCTCGGTTTATCTTTTGTTTATGAGAGAATAGCTATATTAAGACCATTCGTGGCAATAATAGGAATCCCTTTGGCAGTTGTGGGAGACACTTATGTAGCTCTACTTCCTTCAATGGGTGAAATGAACAGTAGATACTCCAAAATGATTTACTGTCAAACATTTCCTTATACATGGCGATATTTACAATTTTCAAACAATAAATTGAATTTAGAACAAGATGATATTTTAGATAAAATATTTCAAGAGGTTTCTAGTTCTAAATCACTTGGTGAATTTTTGGAAAACATTAAGCAACAAAATTATAATAGTATTAATAAACAATAAAAATATTTTATCAAACCTTTTTAATCTGTCGGAGTTAGGTAAATAAGTAGAGAGTCCGCAACAAAATAGCGTGATTGATAGACAAGAGTTTTGAATAAGATGAGGTAAGTTCTTATAAATCCTCTACGAGGATTAAGTAATGAGAGAGAGTTGTGGTTACAATAATATGACCTCTACGAGGTCATAAGTAATACCGTGGAGTAAGTACAAGAGAAAAAAGACACCAACAAGAATTAGGAACAAGAACAAAAACATCGTAGATGTTTAATTATTGTAGAAAAATATAACCCCGAAAAACGATCCTCGTAGAGGATCAATAAAGCATTTGACATAACGGGAAGTTTATAAATCCTCTACGAGGATTACGGTGAGAGAGAGTTGTTTTTACAATAATATGACCTCTACGAGGTCATAAATAAAACTGTTTTAGGAAAGACATTAACAAGAGTTATTAAGCAAGAACAAAAACATCGTAGATGTTTAATTATTGTAGAAAATTATAACCCCGAAAGATGATCCTCGTAGAGGATCAATAAAGCATTTGAGATAACGGGAGGTTTATAAATCCCCGTCTGAGTCGGCGGGCTCTACGAGGATTACAGTGCGAGAGGGAGTTATTATTACAATAATATGACCTCTACGAGGTCATAAAAAACAGTATCTCATGCTATTTGTAATTATGGAATGCGAAGTATTATTTTGAGCATTAAACATCGTAGATGTTTAATTATTGTAGAAAAATATAACCCCGAAAAATGATCCTCGTAGAGGATCAATAAAACAGATAAGACGCATTATAAAGGAGAGATTCAAATGAAAAACATATATATCTTTATTCTAAGTTTTGTTTTAGCACTGATGTTCGGGTGCAAAGAAAATTCTACGGAAGTAAAGGAAGATACTACGCCAAGATTAGTTCTTACCGCGGACAAGACTTCAGGTACAGCGCCATTGACAATAAAATTTAGCGGAACCTTCCTTGGTAAAATTGATACCGTAAGCATGTTAGTCCCGGATTATTTTTTATTACCCGGACATGAAAAGACATTGATTCGATATGCATTACCGGATACGACACAATCCGCGAGGCAAGTCTATACGGAAGAACGAACTTATAACACCAGCGGAACAGTAAAGCTGGTAATGTTACTTCAGAGTAAGTATAAGGATTACTATTCAGATTCACTTCCCATCACGATAAAATAAAAAGATAGTCCCAGTCGAATAGTGGGTGATGAGAGAGAGATTTATAAATCCCCGTCTGAGCCGGGCAGGCTCTATGAGGTCATAGCTAAAACAGCGTAGATATTTATATTAAATTTAGGAGTATAATTTGAAGATCACATTTCATCATGTTTGTATAGAAACCAATTGTTATGATAAGAGTATTGACTTTTACACAAAGATATTTGATTTTACTATTATTGAAGAAAAGAAGGATTTTCACGGGAGAGATTTTAATACGTGGTTACAGAACGATGAAATAATCATTGAGCTTCAAACGCCTAAAAGAAACAATGCAAAAGAAGTTGTTATAAAAGGGAATAATGGGCTAAAGCATATTTGTTTTAAAGTAAATGACTTAGATGAAACTGTAAAAGAAATTGAAAACAAAGGGTATTATAGCTTTCTGCTGGGAAAAAGGATTTATGAAGTTATGGGGACTAAACTAAGTAAACTGGAAGCCCCTGAAGGAACTATAATTGAGTTGAGAAATTAACATTAGTATTTTAAGCAAAGCGGAAACATTCCGTTAACCGGTGTGAGCGTCAAATTAATTAAAGAAAGGTTAAGAATATTATGAACAACACTAAAAAGCAGTCTATGAATAAACGAGCGCTTACGTCAATGTTTATGTTTATTTCTTTTATCTTCTTACCACTTTCCGGTATTCCATTACATTTTAGCCGGACCAGTGCAGGCGTAGGGGTACTTGAACATTTTTTGATGAGTGTTCACAATATGAGCGCTTTACTCTTTCTTATTGCGGTTGTGATTCATCTCAGTCTGAATTGGAATGCATTAATAAAGTATATTGCAACAAAAACGAGTGAATATTTCCGGTTTAGGAAAGAAATGATCGTTGCTTTAGTAACAGTTGCACTCATCGTCGGTTTGTTTTCTTCTCATGCGTTGCATACACATTAATGTTTAACATATCGATGAATTTTTTTTCCCACCGGAAGCAGATAGGGAAGCAAAGAAGAATCAACATGAGAGAAATAATTCCAGCAGTAAGTATCAGGGGTCCACATACAACAAAAAGGAAGACAAATGACGGTTAATCCTTCATCCGAGCGGTATGAACAAACAATTACAATACTGCCGCAGGATATTGATTTTTTTGATCACGTTAATAATGTAGTGTACCTACGCTGGGTACAGGAAGTATCAACTGCGCATTGGTATGCAGCAGCAACTGAGGTACAAAAAGAGGCAATCGGGTGGGTGGTTGTCCGGCATGAAATAGATTATTTGTATGCGGTGCGTTTAGGTGACGATATTATTGCCCGCACTTGGGTAGGTACAGCACAGAAAAATATTTTTGAACGTCATGTAGAAATTATTCGAGTCCGAGATCAGAAAGTAATTGCACGTGCGCGTTCACTCTGGTGTCCGATTGATTTACACACGCGGAGAGTAACACGCGTTGGTGAGGAAATTTATGAACGGTTCTCGGTACCGGGCAACAAGTAAAGGAATTATATAAAAACATGGTAAAGAAAAGCAGTTTATTATTCGTCTTAATCATTACCCTCAATTTTGTAGGCTGCAGTCAAAGTATTTCTCTCCGGAATAATGAAAGACAATTCAGTAAGGATTCATTAGAATATTATCAAATAAGAACGGATACACTCTTTAGCACTAAACAAGTAATAAGTATCTTGGTACTTCCCAAAGCCTTACTCAATAAATTTCATGTTGATATCGATTATAACAAACCCGGTTTGATGACGACAAGCAAGTTTGGAGAACTAAACCATGCGGTCGCCGCGCTTAACGGCAGTTATTTTGATATGGACAGCATCGCGGGAGTTGTTTATCTTGAGAAAAACGATTCCGTTATTAATAGAACAAGATCCCCTAAATTAAAATGGGCGAAACCGGATAGCATAATAAATGGAGTGGTGGTTATTACAAAAGAGAATAGGCTCTTAGTGCAGCAAGCAAAGTCCGATCAATTTTATGAAGCATCAAAAGCAGAAAAAGCCGTATTAGTCTCGGGTCCTTTGCTTTTATACGGTGGAAAGAAAACGCCATTAGCCGATCTGAAGTTTGTAACAAACCGGCACCCGAGAACTTTTTTGTGTACAACGGAGAATGATATTTTATTTATAGCCGTAGATGGAAGGAGCAGCCAGGCAGACGGAATGAATTTAATTGAAGCTCAGGATTTTTTAATCAGTCTTGGCTGTGAAGAAGCAATTAATCTGGATGGAGGAGGTTCTACAGCGCTCTGGATAAGAGATAAAGGAGTTATAAACCATCCAAGTGATCTAACCGGTGAGAGACCGGTCTCAAACGCATTCATAATTATGAAGCAATAGAGAGGAGTAACCGGGGGAGAAGGAAGCACCTCTTTTTTCACCACAGAGTCACAGAGGCACTGAGAAATGTTCATTCTACATTCCCTCAAATTCCTTATATTTACAGCAAAAATTTTATAAAATAAGTCCGCCAAAGCGGAAGGAAACCGGTTATATGGCTCAACCAGATGTAATGGATAAAATTGTCTCTCTCGCAAAAAGAAGAGGATTTGTTTTTCAATCAAGTGAAATATACGGCGGATTGAACGGCTGCTGGGATTACGGTCCATTAGGCGTTGAGCTGTTAAGAAATATTAAAGAAGAATGGTGGAAAGCGATGACCTACCGCGATAATATTGAAGGACTTGACGCTTCAATATTGATGCATCCCCGCGTGTGGGAAGCTTCGGGACACGTTGAAAACTTTACCGATCCTATGGTTGATTGCAAACAATGTAAAACAAGATACAGATTGGATTTTGTATCAAGAAGATTTAGATGCGAAAAGTGTGGTAGAAAGGTAAACTTAGAACTTAATTCTGATACGGTTGAGGATCTTATATCGCAGCATGGAACTATGGGTGAGTCAGCGCTAAAGGAAATTATTTCTAGTTATCAAGAAGAATGTCCCTATTGTCACGAAAAAGGTTCAATAAAAATCGAAATTTATTGTGGAAATTGTGGAAGTACTGAAATGACCGCAGCGCGTAATTTCAATTTGATGTTTAAAACATTTGTAGGTCCGGTTGAGGATGGCGGTTCTGTTGTTTATTTACGCCCCGAAACCGCGCAAGGAATCTTCGTAAATTTTCTAAACGTGCAAAGTTCGGCAAGGCAAAAACTTCCTTTCGGTATTGCGCAAATTGGTAAAGCGTTCCGCAACGAGATCAACACGAAGAATTTTCTTTTTAGAACGCGTGAGTTTGAGCAGATGGAAATGCAGTTCTTTGTTAAACCGGTGAACGATGTTGAATGGTATGAATACTGGAAAGCTGAACGGATAGCATGGTATAAATCGCTCGGCATGAATGAAAGCAAATTACAATTCCATGATCATCCTAAAAATAAGTTGGCGCATTACGCTAAGGACGCTACTGATATTGAGTATGAGTTCCCGTTCGGCTGGGGAGAGATTGAAGGCATACACAATAGAACGAATTTTGATTTGAGTAGACACGAAGAATTCTCCGGTAAATCGTTAAAATATTTTGATGAAGAAGCGAAAGAAAAATATACTCCTTTTATTATCGAAACTTCGGCAGGAGCGAGCCGTTCCTACATGGCGTTTTTGATTGACGCCTACCACGAAGAAGAAGTGAACGGAGAACAGAGAGTAGTGCTTCGTTTTAATCCGAAACTAGCGCCGATAAAAGCCGCGATCCTTCCGTTAGTAAACAAAGACGGTATGCCGGAATACTCGCGCAACATCGAAACCGATCTGCGGAAAAATTTCAAAGTGTTTTTTGATGATAAAGGTGCTGTTGGTAGACGCTACCGGAGACAGGATGAAGCCGGAACACCATTCTCAATTACGGTTGATACGCAAACGCTGCAAGACGGAACAGTGACGGTGCGTGAACGGGATACGATGGAGCAAGTACGTGTGGCTTCTGCGCAGTTAAGAAATTATTTAATTGAAAAAATATAATCTATTCTCCATTAACTTAGTGAGTCTTGGTGTTCTAAGTGTCTTAGTGGTAAAAAATATTCACCACAGAGGCACAAAGCCCACAGAGGATCACTAAAAAGAATTCTTATGAAAATAAAAGTATTATTCTTTCTGACTCTTTTTTCACTTTTTGTGTTTCCGCAGGATGCAAAGTTTGATTCGCTGACGACTAACGGAATAAAGCAGATATACAACATTCAGTTTGATGATGCAGAGAAAACGTTTCGCACACTTATCGCGGATTATCCGCAGCATCCGGCAGGAAGATTTTTTCTTGCCATGATTGATTGGTGGAGAATACTTTTAGACATTGATAATGAATCGTATGATGATATCTTTTATCAAAAATTGGAAGATGTAATCTTTCAGTGTGATGGCATTCTTAAAAAAGATGAAACGAATGTTGATGCGCTGTTTTTTAAGGGAGGTGCAATCGGGTTTAGAGGAAGATTGCGGGCTCTCCGCGAAAGCTGGTTAAAAGCTGCCGATGATGGGCGAGAAGCTTTACCGATTGTGGAGCGAGCAGCAAAGTTGAATCCTAAAAATCAGGATGTGCAACTCGGTTTCGGAATCTATAATTATTACGCCGCAGTAATTCCCGAACAATATCCGCTTGTAAAACCGCTTATGATGTTTTTCCCTTCAGGTGATAAAGCTAAAGGAATTGAACAATTAAAAAACACTGCCGCCAACGGGAAATATGCAAAGTACGAAGCACAATATTTTTTAATGACGTTGAATTTTCAATATGAAAATAATCCTAACGAAGCAGATATTTATGCAAAAATGTTATCGGCTCAATTTCCAGCTAACCCAAATTTTGAAAGATGGAGTGGAAGAATTGCCGTAAGAAAAGGAGAGACAGCGAGATATTTTCAAATATTTTCCGATGTATTGGGAAAGTGTGAGAAGAAACAAAATGGATATAATAAAGTGGTTGAACGGGAAGCAGATTATTATCTAGGCCTCTATTACAAAACAATTAGTAAATCTGATTCTTCAATTATCTTTTTTGATAAAAGTTTGCAAATTTCGCTGGTGCTGGACAAAGATGAAATTTCCGGATTTCAGATTAACTCAGTTTTATATCTGGGTATGATGAACGACGCAATAAATCAACGTGAGAAAGCGATAGCATATTACAACCGCGTGCTTGATCTAAAAGAATACGGTTCTTCAAAAGAATTAGCAAAACAATATTTGCAAACTCCATTTAAAAATTAGTGCTCACACCAATTCGGTGCATAGCTCCGATTTGTCCCAACGAAGAATACGCATAATTAAACTGATAATCTTTTACAGTAACACCCAAACCAATTGCAAACCCGGCTAACCCTGCAAAGTTTCCGATTTTCAACTCAGTTCTTTTTTCATTATCAAATCCAGCCCGGAGTTTTAAAACTTTGCTGAGTGTAAACTCACCACCGACTGAAAAGTTTTTAAATCTGTTGAAAAATTTAGTCTGGTTTTCATTCAGCTTATGAAAATCGGCGAAAAATCTTAGCGGGAAATGAAGAAGTCTCTTTGAAATTCCAACGGAAACATCAAGGGGAAGTTCTTCTTTTGATGAGACATATTTTGAAAGTTGCGTGCCGATATTTGATATGGCGAATCCGGCTGAAAAAGATTCTTCCGGCATAAGATATTGCAAGCCGATATCCATTCCAACGGCTGTTGAACTGTACTCGGCGATTCCGGAATAAATAAATTTTACGTTTGCGCCGTAAACAAAATTCTCTGCAATAAGTCCTGCATAAGCCGCGCTGAAAGCAACTTCACCTGCGCCAAATTCACCATTCTGGTTAGCATATTCATCGGTACGGGGAAACGTTCCATAGTTAATGTATTGTACTGAAGCACCAAATTTGCCAATTCCTTCAAAGTTTCTTGTTACTGAAAGAGAAGCCAAATTTATATCGAGTAAATGATTAACGTACGAAAATGAAACGGGAGTTTCAGGCAATGTATAGATACCTGCCGGATTATAAAAAATAACATCCGGGTCATCGGTTGCGGCAACGAATGTTCCTCCCAACGCAGCAGCGCGGGGCGACATCCCGACACGAAGAAATTCATACGTGTTATTTTGTGCGTGTGCAACTGTGACTGATATACTTAAGAGTAGTACCAATTTGGCTAGGCTGAACTTATCAAAGAAAAACCGTTTCATAAACCTCTCAAATTTCTTTTATGATGTTTAACTGAAAAAACAATCAGCAAATCCCAAATAACAAAATGATTTTTGGGATTTGCCTTTTGCAATTTCCATTTTAGTTTATTGTTTTTTGTCCTGGTTTCCAATTACAAGGAGTTAATTTACCCGTTTGTAATGCATCCAAAACGCGGAGTACTTCGGGAATATCTCTTCCAACTCCCAAATCGTTCTGGCAAACCCAGCGAATTGTGCCTGTCGGATCAACAATATAGGTTACGCGATACGCAACTTTTTCCGGATCGGAGAGAATTCCCAATTCTTCTCCTAATGATTTTGAGGTATCTGCAAGCAAAGGTATTCTCAATCCTTTTAAATCAGGGTGACTCATTCTCCAGCCAAGATGTGAGAATTCCGAATCAGTTGAAGCGCCAATTAATACGGTATCCTTCTTATTGAATTCTTCCAGATGTGCATCGAATTCAACAATTTCGGTGGGGCATACGAAGGTAAAATCTTTCGGATACCAAAACATCACCATCCATTTTTTAGCTTTTTTATGGTCTTCTGAAGTGATGTCGGCGAATTCTTTGCCTGATTCTATTGAAACAACTGCTTTTTTTGTATATGTTGGGAAAGCGGAACCAATTGATAATATTCTATTAGACATAATGTCCTCTTCTTTGTTATTAATTTATTTCGACCCAAATTTAGTGTAAATGCCTTTGTTAATCAAATAAATTCAGTGGTATATTTAATACCTAAAAAAGGAAAGGTTCGGCGATGGTTGTTTCTAAAACAAGGATAGATTTTTTTGATGCGGACGCCGCAGGAGTAATGTTTTATGGAAAGGTTTTTGAACTTTGCCATTCAGCTTTTGAGTCATTCATCTCTTCGCAGAAAAAATATAAGGAATATTTTTCTTCGCAAGAGTATGCCTTTCCGATTATTCATACGGAAGCCTCTTATTTTTTCCCACTCATTCCCGGAGAGGAAGTAAATATTGAAATATCGCTTGGTGAAATAAAAAATTCTTCTTTTTCTCTTCTTTACCAAATTAAAAAAGCCGGTGGCGAAATTGCGGTGGAAGCTAAAACTGTTACGGTTTCAGTTGAAAAAAAGAAATGGCAGAAGATTGCTCTTCCGCCATTTGTAAAGGAATTGTTGCAGACTATATAAGACTATTTATAGTTCACAAATTGTGTGGGGAAATCAAGATCAGCTTCTTTAACTAAATTTTGTACGGCTTGAAGATCATCTATCTTAGGCGCCTGAACTCTTACCTGTTCATCTTGAATTTGCGCGGTAACTTTAAGCTTTGCGTCTTTGATCAAACCAATAATTACTTTCGCGTTCTCCTTTGAGATGCCGCTTTGTAAATTAATCTTTTGTCTCAATCTTCCATTTGAAGCAGCTTCGGGTTCTTCAATTTTTAACGCTTTAATTGAAATTCCTCGTTTGATAAATTTTGTTTGAAGAATGTCGATGCTTTGTTTCCGGGAATAATCATCCTTCGTATTCATCAAAATGAATTTATCTTTTTTGTTGAGCTCAATTGTAGTTTGAGAATCTTTTAAATCATACCGCTGTTGAATTTCTTTAATTGCCTGGTTAACGGCGTTATCAACTTCTTGAAAATCAATTGAGCAAACAATATCAAACGCATGATTTTGTGCCATACCTTCTTTTCTCCAAATTATTTTTCGGTTGTAATTTTTGCGTCTTCAATTAATATTTTGTACGAGTATCCTGCTCCGAAATCTTTATTTAAGACAACTTTACCTTTTGCAGTAATAATATTACCAACTTGGGCTACGTCTTTTGAAGTTACAAGTAAATCAAATTCTCCGTTAGCGTTTGTTCCATCTTGAATATGGATCCAATTCCGGTCCAAAATGCCTTCGTTGTATTTAGTTACTTTTCCTTTTACAATAACCGATTTACCGTCAAGCGTTTCTCTTTGACCGAGAATTTGAGCAACGGTCTTTCCATTAGCAGCCGGTTGAATGGATATTTCTTCTTTTTGGAGTGTTATCCCTTTAACGTGAGGATTTTCTCCCATCGGGCTTTGACCGTTTGGAGAAGCAATTGTTTTACTGATATCCTGTACGAATAAGATGGAAGGGAAGTCCTTTTTCAATGTTTCGCTATGGAAATTCTTCATCTCCATGCTTTTTGAATAATAGACTATTTCATCGTTTTCAACAGGCAGTTGTGGAACAGCCATCCAATATTCTTTATCATTTTCTTCAACCCGTAAATATGTATAGTTAGATGCGTTCATATGTTCCAAAACTTTTACAGCATGGTAACCTGCAGGAAGTGGTTGGACATTTTTTTCTTCCTTCTTGCACCCGGCAAAAACTAAAACTGAAACGCTAACCACAAGTAATAATTTTCTTAAAAACATTTTGTTTCCTTTTTATATTAAAAAAAATACTATTCAAATATAAGAAAGAGTTAGAGATTGATGAAGGCAAAAGTAAATGGGGTTGTGAATTTCAGTTTTCTCTTTATTTGTTTGACCATTAAAGATTCTGTTTGAAGAGCGAGGGGAAGAGAATATACGTAGTATAAAACATGTCGGGGCGGGGAGATTCGAACTCCCGACCTCTTCGTCCCGAACGAAGCGCGCTAACCGGGCTGCGCTACGCCCCGAAATATTTGTGAATCAAAAATAACTTATTACATGTTGAATTACAATCTTCCTTGCGGAAAAAATCGCTATTTTATACATATATTTTAATATTACTTGTAGTTCATGGAAAACTGGAAAAGAAATTTATTTATTCTTTGGTTAGCCCTTTTTTTTGCAGCGGCGGGATTAAGTGCTGTTGTTCCATTTCTTCCATTATTTATTAGAGAATTGGGAGTCACAAACCTGGCAGAAACTTCAAAATGGAGCGGATATGTTTTTTCTGCTCCTTTTATTGTTTCTTTTTTCGTGATTCCATTATGGGGCTCATTGGGGGATAGATATGGGCAAAAATTGATGACGTTGCGGGCTATTCTTGGATTATCGGTTGCGCTGTTATTAATGGCATTCTCTCAAAATGTTGTTCATCTTTTTATTTTTAGAATGCTGCAAGGTGCCTTAAGCGGATTTTATCCTGCTGCCTTAGCGTTGGCAGTTTCGACCGCACCAAAAGAAAGAACCGGTTTTGCATTGGGAGTTATTGAATCTGCCAGTACCTCGGGAAATGTTATAGGTCCGCTTTTTGGTGGAGTGTTATCACAGTTATTTGGATTTAGAAATGTTTTTATCATTGTAGGAGTTCTAGTTTTTATTAGCGGACTTTTAATCTTTTTTTATTTGAAAGAAGACAAAGAGAGCAAAAATGAGAATGAAAATAGGTATTCAGTTGTTGATAATTGGAAGTTTGTCTTTTCCTCAAAGCAAATTTTACTTGCCGGGATGCTTATAGCTCTCAGTTCGTTTGCTATTTCTTCACTTACGCCAATTTTTGTACTTTATGTTGAAACATTTAAAGTTAAAGCCTCTTCTGTTCCTTTAGTTACGGGACTACTTTACAGTATCCTTGGATTATTTGCTGCAATTTCATCATTAATATTTGGCAGAAGGATTGATGAGAAAGGGTTGAAAAAGAACCTCCTCCTTTCCGCTTCGGTTATGGGAATAATGTACTTTCTTCATTTTTTTATTTACCAGATTTTCTATTTAATACCGGTCCGGATTCTTTTAGGGTTAGGATACGGATTAATAATTCCTATTTTGTTCACAGCGCTAAGTAAACGAGTAGTAATGCAACGAAAAGCCGGTATTATGGGAATCGGTTCAAGTTTTCAGATTCTTGGAAGTATGATCGGTCCAATTAGTTCGGGGTATATCGCAGCGATGTTTGGCGTTCGCTATTCTTTTATACTTGCAGGAATTATTTTTACACTCATTACAGTTATCACATTAAAATATGTAAAAGAATAAAAATCATCAATCATTTCCCAAATCTAAAATTGATGATGATGAGCCATAAGCTATATAACAGCTTGATTACAAATCCAAACTGGTAATAGAAACAATTTGCTTAAAGATGGGATAAATGGTTAGAGAAGAAAATTATAAGAGCGGCTTAAACAGAGTTTTATCTGATTTTACAGATTTGTGATTTTTTTTTCTATAAAAGAATTTGGGATTAAGGCACAATACCCGGTTGCAAGACCAAAAGTGAAAATAATTTAAGGAATAATTTGATTTTGGTTGACGTTTCTTTAAATTTGCATTACTGAATTGGGGCTATAGCTCAGCTGGGAGAGCGCTTGAATGGCATTCAAGAGGTCAGCAGTTCGATCCTGCTTAGCTCCACAAAATAAAGCCTTATAAGAATCACTTATAAGGCTTTTGTGTTTTAAAGAAACTCAATGTTTTAGTGACTCTACTCCAAACTGTAAAAAAAGTGTAAATCATACTTAGAATTTGAGAGGGTAAAACTAAAAAATTGATGGTACATGGTTAGCAAAGTCAGACTTAATATTGATGATGATGGACATGTAATAGCTAAGAAATCCTCGGTTGAATTATTCTTTATTTGTTTTTTTCGAAATTAGTTTATGCGTGTGGATGTGGTGAAAAATTTTCAACATGACAGCGTGAAAATTTAGTAGTAAAAAAAAGATTAAAGGGGTACCGTTTATGAATGTTATGATTAGCCTGGTGTATTGGAGTCGCCAAAGTTTTGGTGATAGCGATTGCAGGCGGGAGGTGGTGTTAAGTCTTCGACACTTTGCGAAAGTGGAAAGATTCAGAAAACTTTTGATAGTTAAACAGACAAATCGTATTCTAAATTTAGTTATTAACTGCTAATGAACCACACTTGGCACTAACGACAACCCTAGTTTTTTAGCTTGTTTTTCTAATCGTTGTCTTAAATGTTCTTCATAAGTTTGTTGATATTTGATTAGACCTTGTTCCACATA
>Ga0172379_10001368_pt1 | contig 49030 bp, 37 predicted proteins | sample GrowelOW334metaG_FD_119756 | JGI IMG/M metagenome (GOLD analysis project Ga0172379, IMG submission 119756) | Groundwater microbial communities from an aquifer near a municipal landfill in Southern Ontario, Canada - Groundwater well OW334 metaG | ecosystem: Environmental > Aquatic > Deep... | reverse complement strand
TCCCGGGGATAGAGTATATAAGCCCTGTCAGCGGGACGGGTTCATCAGATTCCGGAACGGCTCGGAAATCTGGTTCATCGGGCTGGACGACAAAAGCCGGGCGGACAAAATCCTGGGACGGGAATTTGCCACGGTATACTTTAATGAAGGGGGCCGCCGTTCCGGCGACCAGCGTCTCGGCGCTGGATCTCGCCCGGTGGGCCGCCGCCGGCGAGTTGTAGGGGACTGGGAAAAATGGAAGAGCGATATATCCCAGAACTCCCAATTTTCTCAGAACTCCCAGATTTCGAAAACCGTTGTGCAGGACAGGTGTCCAAAGTGTCGGAGTAGTTATGAAAAATGAAAGTCATTGTGCTCATGGCTGTCCAGAATGTCCAAAATGTCCAAAATGACAAAAATGTATTTTATTAACCAAATTCTTAACATGCAATCCTTATTAGACTTTGAAAATCATTCCGGACGCCGGTGTCCAAATTGTCCAAAATGGCTGGCTGGCCTGGTTATTCCATTGGCGCAGTATCCTTGCATAATTTATATGCCATTGGTTTATTTTAGCAAAAACTATTGGAATGGGTATTGCACTATTCGGAAACAGGCCTTATATTATACTTTGTTAAATCGTTTTACAAAGTATGGAGTTTTTATCGACTCTGACTGAAACAACAGGAGCTATTTAAATAAACATGTTGTTAATTCGAGTTTGACAGATATGTTAATAGAAGTTATCTATTAATGATCTGACTATTTTTAGCCGCTGTGTTTGAAGTTTGAAAAATCGTTTCCGAATGTATATTGGAAATGGGAATTTAAATAAAGTGGAGGGAACTATGATTTCGGGACAGAACGTAATGGATGGAATTGTCAGGCAGCATGCGGAGAAATTAAAGTACTGGTATGACCTGCTGCAGGAAATCATGCCGGATTACTTTTTCAAGACATTCACGCCTTCGCAAATCGAGCAGATACTGCCGCATTTATTCAATATTGACAGCCAGACCGGGATTCAGCGGATTGAATGTGAAGGCAATATCATTCTGATCTACCTCAAGAGCGCCGAGAATAATCTGCTGGTCACCAGCCGGATGATGCGCGTCCACAATATCGCCGGCGCCGTGGTTCATGAGTCAAAGCAGAAAATTGTCATCAACAACGCCCCCCGCACCCTGGTAATCGAATACTATTCCCTGGCCGATAAGATTCCGCTGGGCGGCGAGCCGACGATTTCCTTCAAGGAGCTGTCGGAAGCCTACAAGAAAAAGTTCAAGAAAATAGATCCGGAGTTCAAGGAAATCTACGAACGCATCAACTGGCGCGGAGTTTCAGACCTTAACGCGGAGAAACTGGTTGAGCGCCTGAAATGGGCGCTCGACGCCCAGGACAAGGATTTTATCAATGTCGGCATTGAAAAAGCCAGCGGACGCGAATTGCGCCTGACGCTGGCCCGGACCTGCGCGGCACAGCGCGGCGGCTTCCTCTACAAGCTGATTGAAGCGGTAAGCCTCAGCGGCTTCAACATTGAGCGGGCATATTTCCGCGATCTGACCAGGCAGGACGACGTTCATGAATTCACCCGGATGCCGGTGGTTGTGAACACGCTTTATCTGACCTCGGATAAAGACATTTCCCCGAATTCCAGGAAAGTGACGCAGTTGCTGCGCGAGCTGAAGCTGGTCAACTGGGTTGACATGCTCGACCTGTTTCATCGCGAGCTGGTCACCAAGTTATCCTTCTCGCTGGCGGACACAAACCTGATGCGGTCTGTCGCTGAATTTGTGCATACCCAGCTCGCTTTTATTGACCGCAACGCCTATAACAGCAGCGATATCTACCGTTTCATGGCGCTGTATCCGTCCATCATGTCCGACATGGTCGCTTACTTCTATGCGAAATTTGACCCGGACGGCGAAATCAGCGATAAAAAGGCCGCCAGCCAGGCCCGGAAAATCGAAAAGGAAATAAGCGACATCAATACCGGCATGTACGAGAAAGACACCAGCGTCAAGACAGTCTTCCGCAGCGCCCTGAACTTTCTGCAGAACATCAGAAAGACAAACTTCTTCGTCGAGGACAAAGCCGCCCTCGCGTTCCGCCTCGATCCCGCATTTATGGCATTTTATGAAGGCATTTCAGAAAAATACCGCAGCTCGTTCCCGCCGGACAGTCCGTTTGGAGTTTTCTATTTCTATCGCGAAAACGCGATTGGCTTCCAGGTGCGGTTTTCCGAAATCGCCCGCGGCGGCTGGCGCACAGTCGTGCCCAAAAGCAGCGCCAACGAACTGGAACAGCGGGATAATTACGAATTCGCCAAAGATGAGATCTTCCGTGAAGGATTTGTGCTGGCCCACACCCAGCACATGAAGAATAAAGACATTTATGAGGGCGGATCGAAAATGATCACGCTGCTCAATCTGGCCGAAAACCGGCAGTTTGAACCCACCCTGTTCGAAGCGCAGCGCGCCATTTGCGACGCGTTCCTGTCGCTGATCAATTACGACAAGCACGGCAAACTGAAGAATCCGAGAATTATTGATTACCTCGGCAACAAGGAAATCATCGAAATCGGTCCGGACGAAAACATGTTCGACGTTATGATCGAGTGGATGGGCAATTACGCCGACAAGAACGGCTATACGCTCAGATCCGGACTGATCTCCGGCAAGCCGAACCGCGGCATCAATCACAAGGAATATGGTGTAACCTCATTCGGCGTGCATCAGTATCTGCTGAAGACATTGAGCGAACTGAACATCAATCCGGCAAAGGACGCCTTCTCCATCAAGATTTCCGGCGGCCCGTACGGCGATGTAGCCGGTAATGAACTGCACCTGCTGCTGCATAAAAAGGACGGCGAGTACGTCTATCCGAAACTGAAAATCGTGGCAATTACTGACGGGCCGGCCGCTTTATTCGATCCCGATGGAATCGACCGCGATGAACTTTCGCTGCTGGTGCTGAAATCCAATCTGGACGCATTCAAGCCGGAAAAGCTCAAAGGAGACGGAGCATATATTGTCTATTCCAAACCGCAACAGGTGGAAGGTATAGAAAGACACCGCATGATTTCCTGCCGCAGCGGAAAACTGGTTGAAAAAATGCTGAGCCGCGATGAGTTCATGAAACTGTTCCAGAACAACCTTTACAATTATGCCGATATCTTCATCCCGTGCGGCGGCAGGCCGTCAACCATTGAGATATCCAACTGGCAGGATTACTGCCCGGGCGGCAAAAACAGTTCGCTGGCGATTGTTGAAGGGGCTAATTCATTCATCACGCCGGCAGCCAGGAATAAGCTCCAGGACGTCGGTATCTGGATTGTAAAAGACGCTTCGGCCAATAAATGCGGCGTAATCACCTCCTCCTACGAAATTCTCAGCGGCTTGATGCTTGATCCTGAAGAGTTCAAAAGCGTCAAAAAAGAACTGGTTGCGGAAATCATGAACAGTCTGAAAAACAGCGCCTGCCGCGAGGCCGACTGGCTGTTCTCGCAGTTCAAAGTTTCCGGCAGCAAGCTGACCGAACTGACCGAGCAGCTCAGCCGCCAGATCAATGCCAAAAATGTCGCCATTTCGAACTACCTGACCACCCATCCGCAACTTATCCAGGACGAGATAATTCTGGATCATCTGCCGGAGATTTTCCGGAAGAAGTTCAGCGACCGGCTTGACCGCATTCCTGCGGAATATAAAAAGGCCATCGTCGCGGTGGAACTGGCCACCAGGATTGTTTACCGGCAGTCGGACAGCCTGGAACACGAAATCAAGTCCGTGCTTTAACCGGCATCCTGAAGCCGGATTGGATTGGCTGTAAATGCAAAACGGCTGAGTTTCCTCAGCCGTTTTTTTTGCTTGCCATGCGAACAGGATCACCACTTCAGGAGAATTGAGCCCCAGGTGAGTCCGCCGCCGAATGCGGTCATCAGAATGACATCGCCGGGTTTGACAAATCCGCCTCTGTTCATTTCATCAATGCAGATGCCGATTGAAGCGGCGGAGGTGTTGCCGTAGCGGTTGACGTTCATGTACACTCTTTCTTCAGGAATGTCCAGACGGGAGGCGACGGCTTTCAGGATACGGTAATTCGCCTGATGCGGCACCAGCCAGGTAACGGATGAAGACGGCATATCAGCGAAAGTCAAGGCTTCCTTGCATGAACTGACCATGGCGTTGACTGCCAGTTTGAATACGTCCTGACCGGACATTGTCATATAATGGAGCTTGTCATCAATCGTCTTTTGCGAGGCCGGCATTCTGGAACCGCCGGCGGGAATCTGGAGAATTTCTGTATAAGTGCCGTTAGCTCCGAGATTGGATGCCAGCACGCAGTCTTCAGCGCCTTCCGGTGTTTTTTCCAGAACCATCGCGACGGCGCCGTCACCGAAAAGCACGCAGGTGTTGCGGTCTTCCCAGTTGACGATGCTGGAAAGTTTTTCAGCTCCGATAACCAGCAATTTACGGTATTTGATGTTCGATTTAATCAGCGCATGCGCGACTTCAATCGAATAAATCAGGCCGGAGCAGGCAGCTTCCAGGTCAAAGCAGAACGCCTTCATGGCACCGAGTTTTTTCTGAAGAATACAGGAGGTGCTTGGAAACACATGGTCAACAGTAATGGAGGCGACGATGATGCCATCGAGCTCTTCAGCAGAGGTGTTAGCCATTGCCAGCGCTTTTACCGCGGCTTCGTAAGCCAGATCCGATGTCGCCTGGTCTGCCGAAGCGATCCTGCGCTGTTCGATGCCGGTTCTGGTTCTTATCCACTCGTCGGTGGTATCAACCATTTTCTCCAAATCGAAATTGGTCAATACTTTTTCCGGCACATATGAACCAGTACCAATAATTTTTATGCTCATCTTCTCTCCTGAATGTCTGAAATTTAGAGTAGTACCCGGCGCCGCGAAAGACGCCTTATTCATTTCCCTGAGCAGACTCGGAATTTTCACTCCTGTCTTTCTCATGGATCATCATGTTGGTTTCGATTATCCGCTGGGTAATCTTTTCATTAATATTAAATCTTACGAAATCGCTGGCAACACGGATGGCATTGCGCACCGCTTTCGGAGTAGACGAACCGTGGCCGATTACGCATATGCCTTTGATGCCAAGCAGCGGGGCGCCGCCCTGTTCTTCGGCATCGCCAATCTCCTTGAGTTCCTTGAATGCGCTGCGCGCAAGCATGGCTCCGGTCATGCGGATCGGATTCTTGGAGAAAATGTCTTTCATCCAGTGCATAATGGCTTTGGCCAGCCCTTCGCTGCCCTTCAGCAGAATATTGCCCATAAAACCGTCGCAGACCACTACATCGGCAACATTCTCAAAAATCGTATCGCCTTCAACATTGCCCACAAAATTAATGGACATTTCTGAAAGGATTTTAAATGCTTCCTTGGTAAGCTCATTGCCTTTGACGTCTTCACCGCCAACACTGAGCAGCCCGATCTTCGGCTTTTCATGTCCAAAAATAAGTTTGGCGTAAGCTTCACCCATCAATGCGAACTGCGCCAGATTCTTCGCTTCGCAGTCGGTATTGGCGCCGGCGTCAATCAGAATAAACTGGCCGTGCTGGGCAGGCAGCAGCGCCGCGATTGCCGGACGCTCAATGCCTGGAAGTGTTCTGACAATCACTTTAGTTGCGGCAACCGCCGCGCCGGTGTGACCGGCGCTGACAATAGCATCCACCTCGCCGTCGCGCAGCAGTTTCGCGCATACGGTAATGGATGAATTCTTCTTACCCCGCAACGCCGCGGTGGAAGGGTCGGACATTTCCACCACTTCCTCGGCATGTACAGTTTTGATGCGCGGATGACTTTCGATCCCGTACTTTTCCATATAATACGAAATCTTCCCGAGATGCCCCACCACTACCAGTTCGCAGTCAGGAAAGTCATATAATGCCGCCGTGATCCCTTCGATCACAACAGACGGGGCGTAATCCCCCCCCATCGCGTCAACAGCAATCTTCATAACTTACTTACTCTACAGTTACAACCTGTTTGCCTTTGTAAATGCCGCAGGACGGGCATACGCAATGCGGCTTCGCCGGCTTTTCGCATACGGAACAATAAGTAACCTGTACGCCTTCATAGCGGTTCGCGGCCTTGCGCTGGCGCTTTTTCATCTTGGACATTTTACGTTTTGGAACACCCATTTTTCAATCTCCTGAAAATTTCTTTTTTTATCTACAACTACCAGAAATCATCCACTGTTACGTGGATAACCCTTCAAATCTTTAGTTTGAAACGTTCAATATACATTGGAAATAGATTTTTTCAAACCTCTTTCCGTCAAAATCAATCAGCATTGATATTTCGGATATTTCAGACACCCGTCCACCACAACATATTTCTGCAAGCCGGACCTTTATGAACTTTATGGACCTGTACACTTTGGACAGTCCCGTCCGACACTACAACAAAAGCATTTTGGACAGCCAATACCCTAATCTTGGACACCGGCTCTGCACAACGATTGCCTAATGGGTCCTATGGGCCTTATGGACCATTTTGGACAGTCGCACTCCGACACTTTGGAGTGTCTTTGAACAGAATGCTTTTCAATTTTCGTCCCCGACTCCGACACTTTGGAGTGTCGTTGAGCATGACAACTTTTATATTTCAAACAACATTTTGGACAATCTGGACACTGATGAGCAGAACCGCTCTCCATTGTTTTACTATTCCCCAGTTACCATTCCCCAGTCACATTCTTTACATTTTGGACACGCCTTCCGGCCGGCCCATGCGGCCAGCATAACAAACCGGGCAACCGCCCGCACTCCGACACTTTGGAGTGTCGTTGAGCAGAATGCTTTTCAGTTTTCGTCCCTGACTCCGAGAGTTTGGAGTGTCGTTGAACATGACAACTTTTCTATTTCAAACAACATTTTGGACAATCTGGACACTGATGAGCAGAACCGCTCTCCATTGTTTTACTATTCACCAGTTACCATTCACCAGTCACATTTTTTACATTTTGGACACGCCTTCCGGCCCGGCCCATGCGGCCAGCAGAATAAACCGGGCAACCGCCCGCACTCCGACACTTTGGAGTGTCGTTGAGCATAAGATGTTTCAAATTTTCCCGAACTTCCGCCGCCATAACTCCATGACTCCGTAATTTTAGAACTCGGAATTCCAGCATTCGTCTTTACATATATAGTGATTTTGTTAACCATAAATGATGCAATAAAGATGTAAGATGCTTAAAATAAGCATTTTACAGTTTTTATTTATGTGAAAATAAAGAGTTCAAAACGGAGAAGCTTAAATCACTGACCGGCGCAAGCCGCAAACTCCCGGCGCGGTCTCGCTTTCACCGGACACTGCTCCTGCTTTAAACTGAACCATGCTTCATTCTGCTTTGCCATGACTATCGTGATTTTATTTCCCGACAATTCCAGCGGTTCACTGTCCGCCTCCGCGCCGATCGTGCCATTGCCAAGATAACAGAGCAGATAGAATTTACGGCCATCCTTCAACCAGCCGGTGACGCGTATGTTTTCCGATTCCCCGGAAGAGACTTCCATCAGTGCCGGCAATTCAGACTTTATATTTGCAGGGGTTAACTTTTTGAAAGGATGCAGGGTCAGATGTTCCACTCCATTTACATTTTCAAGATAACACGGCCTGGTGCCGTACTGGCGGACATGAAGTTTCTTGCGGCTGTATTTTACGAGTAAATCCCAGGTTTTCGCGGCCCAGACAGTTGAACCGGGCACTATTATGTGTGAATACGCCGCCCTGCCAACCCTTAATGTTCCATTTTCCATCACGCCGTTTTGAAAATCCGCCTCGTCCAGCAAATGAATCCCGACATGCGATTCCAGGCAGTTCAGCACCAGTCCGGTCAATTCCTCTCTCAGGCCTCCGGGCTCCGCCTGCCACGGCAGATTCTGCATATGGAATGATTTAATCGGCCACAATATTGCGACCGGTGCGATTTGAGCCGCGCCAAGCAGCATTTCCTGGAACGGCTTCAGTTCTTCGGAAAGCCGGCGCAGGCCGCCGCCGAATTTTGACCATGGACTGAAATCCGGCGGACACTCAAATTCCCGTTCCGCTCTCAGTGAATGGAAAATACCATGAATGACTGGGGTGGTCAGCCCCATGACCGTCTGCCAGTTCAAGATTTTATATGCCTGCTCCATCGTGAAATCTTTGCCGGAACATGCAAGCAGTTCGCTCATCACGCCCGGCAGTTCATGCTGCTGCGCAGATGAAACTGCGGAAATTATTCCAATATTGAGCATGGGATGATTTTTATCCCCGACTGCCGGGATGATAAGATCCAGCCCCGCCAGCGACATATGCTGCTGCAGCGGCATCAGATTGGAAAGACACGTCGCCTGTATCACTGGATCATCTTCAGGGCTCATATGCCCGATTAATTTCAACCGGTGCTTACGGCACCAGGCGGCGACGGGTTCAAGCCATGCTTTTTCAAAACGCCTGCCGCACCATTCCCGGTAATTCAGCCTGGTCCGGATGCTTTGCGGTGTTTCAAGACTGGAAAAGAGGTCAAAGAGCCTCAACCTGAGATCATAGCCGTATGCTGCTTTAAAATCATCAAACAGGCCGGGCGTCCACGGCGTTCCGCCGTTATATTTTGCCTCGTCGGTAAATATCGCCGTAATTTGACGGCCGAACATATCCCCGACGCATTCGCGGTATTTTTCATGGGTGTATTCGATAAATTTTTCAGTTGCCGGCGGATTGAGCGTATCAACAGAATATCCCCATTTCTCATTTTCCACCGCTTCAACCGTAAATGCGACAAGCTGCTGTCCCGCCGGTATTTTTCCCGCCTTGACCGCATATTCAGGCGTGTTTGCCATGGCCCGGTCTGAAGTGTAAAGCGGCGTTGCCGGATAATACCATTTGCTGTCCCAGTTTTTCATCATCCGCCAGGAGCGGCGGACCATTCCAACATTACCGGTCTTATCCGAGATCAGTTCAGAGTCTTCGCCGGAAAGCAGTGCGCAGAACAGCAGTTTCCCTTTCGCCGGGAAAAACCACAAGCCGTCTTCTTTGATTTCATCCGGCGATGCCTGATGCATGACAATTTTACGGGCGATGAATTCGGGGTGGTCAAGCACAAGCCGCCCGCCGGCGTTGCCGCTGGGATACGGGTCTTCGTCGTACAGCCAGATCTCGATTCCCTTTGCGGCAAGCTTCAGCGTCGTCCGCCGGATGAAATCAAACCAGTCCTTGCCGCCATAGGGCAGCAGCAGACCGTCACGCGGATGCAGGCAGACCGTCGCTATCCGCGCCCTGCTGAACTCCTCGATCTGCTGATCGACAAGGCTGTCGTCGCAGCAGTCATTCAGGAACCAGAAATAAGTCAAACCGCGCGGCGGAAACCCATGAATTTGCGTCATTATGTAAAATCCCTCCCGGTTGTATATCCAGCGCTGATATCGTTATATTAGAGAGCATTTGGCAGGGGCGGCGATGTCAACCGCGTCTATTTGAAAATCCGCCCATTTCTCCGACATTTCCCGCCATGGCGTCATTAAAAATCCAAGCAAGTTTTCCGGCGTTATATTTTTCCTGCAAAATTCCACCAGCAGCGGATAGTTATCAGCTTCCGCAATATTGCTGCCTGCCGGTATCTGCTTATATCCCATCCGCTCAAGGTCAATGAAGGCTTGTATTTCCCGCTGATGCGTATTGCTTGAATCCAGGCTGAAATTCTTATAGTAGTCCCAATTGCTCTGGATCACGGATTTTGGCATATTAAGTTCAAATTCTTCACAGCCACAACTCCATAGTTTATCCGACCAGCACCAGGCGGCGGAACCGCACTTTTCCACGCACTGCACATAAAAATTAAAATCATCCCACCAGAGCGATCCCTGGCGTATCACCGCATAGCGATAAAGTTTCTGGGAAACCGCATCTTCCTCGTCCATGCCGATATGGAAGAAACGCGGGTTGCCGAACAATTCCACTACCTCTGCAATCAAGTCCCGGCAAACCTGATAATATTCAGGAGTGGAAACCATTCGCGAATATTTTCCCAGCCAGGTGTCATGCGAAGTTGAAAAGTTCAGTTTGGGTATTACTTCGAGCCCGGCATCCCGGCACTTTTTCAATTCGTCACGCAAGCGTGCGGCAGACCAGGCCCCTTGCACTGAAATTTCCGGATGACTATGATACAGAATCCCGTCTCCGAGATCCCATACCGCCATATTCATTTTCCTGTCCCGCATGCGGGTTCTCACCTGTTCCCAGGTGTTATCGCTGAATTCCATATAAGGGGTATAGCCCCGGTGGAATTTTCCGCTGCGCAGCAGATCTTCGCGATCCTCCCACATATTCATGGTTAAGTGAATCAAATTTCCGTGAATCATATTATTTCCTTTTTTTGCATATTGCCCTGATTATTTGACTGTTTCAGGGCAAAGAACAATATCGTCAAAATTAACTGAACCGCGGTCAGCCATCATATTCAGGTAGATTGTTCCATTGTTTTTTTCCGGAACGAATTCCATCGATAGCGCTTGCCAGGTTCCTCCTGTGGTAATCCAGGAAAGATTAATATTGGCTTTGCTTAAAGCGGCATTTGTACCACTTCGTATCCAAATATCAAGCATTCCGTCAAAATCCATCGAAGTAAATACCCATGCCTGTAATTGATATTTTTTCCCCGGTTCCAGGTTATTAAGCGATTGTACCCATCTGGCCCATGTTCCATATTTACCGGCATATTTTTTTGCGGGATCAACTGTGATTACTTTTATTGCACCGGATGCCTGTCCGGAATGAAAGTTCGTCTTATCAACTATAAATTCCACTTTGCCCATCGGCGCATTTTTAATCCAGGCTGATTCGCCTTGCTCAAAACTGGAATTCTTTATAAGATTCTCTGCTTGAGACAGAGGTTTGGGAATAATTTTTAAATATACCGGCTTCCAAATTCCTCCCGCGCCAAACTTATCTATTACTTTTACCGCGACTAAATTGGGTTTATCAAATTCAACAATTTCAGTAATATCTATTTCAAATGCTTCCTGCCAGGAATTGACATTTCCATTAAACGGATATGGGCGGTCTAAAGCCTTTTTCCCGTTTACCCATACCTGGCACGCTTCATCCACTGCGCCAAATAGAATGACCAGTTTTTCGCCATTGCCAAGTTTCGGGGCATTAAACACAAGTCGATACCACGCATCTCCGTCATATTGACTATTATGCTGCTTTTGCCACTCGATTCCAACCGGCTGTTTCTCCCAGACTTGATCGACATTTATTTTAAACCATTTTGAATCATCAAAGTCACGCGTAAACCAAAGCTTCTGTTCGCCTTTTCCTTCCGGATCCCACATGAAATTCCATTGTAAAGGCAATGCTTGCATATTTTGATTGGCAAGACGCATCATTTCCCGAGGCCATGAATGACTTTCCGTGAATTGCAGAAGTCCGACATTTGCAAAAAACGCTTTTTCATTATCCTGCCTGAATTGATCCAGTCGTTGCAATGCATCAGCAAAGGCTGTGCATGTTCCGCTATTTTTGTATTGACGGAAACATTTCTGGGTATTCGCAGTTAGTTCTGCATTGTAAAGACCAATCTGTAGAAATTTAACTCGCTTGACGGCAGTTTCGTCTTCAGCCGCGTTTTTGATTGCCTGCTCAAGTATAGAGTGGCAGTTGGCAAATACTTCAGGGGTGAATATTTTATCGGCTTTCTGGTAGAAAGTTGCCCACGATCCTCCTTCCACTGAATTACTATCAGTATCAATATTCGAAGAGTTTGATACTTTTTCCAGATATTCAAAATATTCTTTGATATTTTTAGCCGCCGGTCCGAATGCGCCATAGAATTCATTTAAGACATCGCCGGCCGATATATCAAGGTTTGATTGCATTCGTGCAATCATGTATAAATTGGGTCCCTGGGCCGCATACATTCCCGTCAGTGAATCCATATCAAGGCCAATCATCCGTCGCTTTGCGGCAAATGAAAAGCACTCCGCATATTTTTGGGCATAAAAAATAGGAAATCCGTTGCCATCCAGAGTAAAGTTCGGGCGCATGATCAGGCCGACTCCGGAATCATACCAGCCCAGCCAATCTTTTTTGTAACGTTCGACTTTGGCGTCAGTCCATGGAAACATGATCGGCGGACAGTAGCGTTGAATGATTCGCGGACTGAGTTTTATGTTTGGCGCATTACTGTAATTTGCATAGATTAAGCCGGCAATATCTGCGGATTTATCCGGCATTACGCGGTCGGCTTCCGCCATCACCGCCATCGCAAATCTGGCGTATCTATTAGAGACAGAACCCAATGCCTCATACCATGTAGGATCTTTTTTAGTGAAACCGTCAAGCGCTTTTGCCCGACGTTCTGTATCTGGAACCGTAGAATTATCCCAACTCAAGCATTTATCGCAAACACATTTTCCGGCAGTATCATTCTCATTGATATTTATTTGGAATCCTTTTAGCATTCCTGTTTTAATCCAGTCTTGAACAATTTGTTTGTGAAGCTCAGGATTGGATACGCACATGCTGATCAGGTCGGTGCGACCGTTAAAATAGAACGGGTCCGGACGTCGGGTTCCATCCGGCAGTAAATTGAATAAATCTGGGTTGCTGACGCTAAAACGCTGCCAGTAGGTAGTGAAAGCATGAGGATAAAACTGTAATGATACGTCAATGTTAAAGCGATGGCGCAATTTCCAGATTTCCTGCGCATTTAAGAAATCATTTTTGGTCGTGGCTGACGACCATCCGCTGTTTGAGAGGCCGGATGGAACTCGCCAATGAGCAAATTTTAACGGTAACGCGATTTTTCTTTTCCCATCTTTGAGTAAAATATTCTTGCTTTGCGGGACATATTCACCCAATTCTCCCGGCCATAACCAGCGTATTCCAAAATCGTTCTCCAGTAATTCATAAATGGCAAACAGCGTTCCGGTACTGATTTGACCTCCTGCCCATTGACCTGAATCATCTTTTCCGGCAATAAAGATATTGTTTTCTTTGATGGAAATAATTGCTTCGTTACGCTTCAATTTATCTATTTCCAAACCTTGATCAATTAATTGCTTGCATGAACCAAGATAAACTAGAATAGTGGATTTTGCCGGTAATTTGCTTTCAGTAATTATCGGCAAGGTTGCGCCAGATACTTTTTTAACATGGTGTTGAAGTTCCCAGGCTGCGCGACTTACAGAATCAGGCGCTTTATCAGGTATAACAATTGTTGCTTCAGGATTACCTTCAATTACCAGACTGGCTGCCAGAAGTTTTGAATTTATACAAATTGTCAGACATAGTACAAAAGCAAATAATAACCGGTAGTTCAAATTTGACATGATTTATTCTCTTTATTTCCTGATTCCATTAGGTATTCTGATCCTTTCCGGACAATATCCCGCTCGTCCGGAATTATTTCATATAAGGATACCATAATTTTATGATTTCCGCATTGCCGCCGATAGCAGTTGTTATAGGCTTGTTCAGCCATGAGGAAACATGACCATCAAGCCACAGCACGTTCGTTCCTTTATCATTGTTATGCCTGTATTCAACCCGGTCAGGATTATAAAAGTCCATTACATAGCTGCTGCCTGCATCAAGCATGACAATTTTTGAAGAAATGTTGCGTGCATTATTAATTTTAATTCCATACGCTATGGTATTAATTGTCACAGCACCGCCTACATTGGTATTATAAACATAACTTAATCCGCCTTTCCCTGAAATATATAAATTTCCGCTGTCAGTAAACAGCGGAGATAAATCAGCAAGGCAGTTGAAAACAGGAACTACCTGAGTTGTCGAGAATTGAGGTTTTCCGGAAACCAGCACTGTCTTCAATCCCATATATTGAGCCGTCACATGGGTCCAGAATATTGCGTCTGTACCTCCTGCACCACGTTTAGGCATATATCCGGAGTCATTCGCATACATCAGCATTCCACCGCCAATTTGTTTTAGATTGCTCGCGCAACTGATTTCTCTGGCTTTGGCCCTGGCTTTGTTGAGCGCCGGCAGCAGCATTGAGGCCAGAATTGCTATTATAGCGATGACGACCAGCAATTCGATGAGCGTGAAACTTCTTCTTTTCATTTTTACGTTACTCCTTTTGGGTTGCATTTGTTGTTGGTAATTCAAAAATTCTCATACTTGCTGTTTCTGTTCATCATGTATTTGATTTTCCTCCATGCTTGTGTTTAGTGTTCCTATTTTAAATTTCTCTCATTGTTTTTCCACTGGTATATAGCTGTATTGGGCAGTTTGCCTCATTCTGACAGCTTCTGACGCCTAATTCCCACATAATTCTTTGGAGATTCGCGGCGTTATCTCAACTTTATGCGGCCCCATTCCACCCTTTTCGATCATCTCAACCAGGCACTTGACGCCGGTGTGCGCCTGAGTATTTTCCGTCTCAGAATAAATTGCCGGAACGGGCAGTTTGTAGTAGGGAAATGGCCTCATGCATGCAATCCTGAGTTCCGATGGCCAGTCAAATCCGTTACGCGCCAGCATCATATAGGCAATTTCACTTGCACACCTGAAATCAGGGCAGATGATGGCATCGAACGGCATTTCAGGTTGTCGCAAAATTATTGGCTTCAGTTGTTTTAATGCGCCGCAGAGCGGACCAGTTCCGACATAGATAATCTGCTCATCCGGAACAAGCTGGTTATCTTTCATGGCCCTTATGAAAGAATCGACAAGCTCGGCTTGGAAAAAATTATCGGTTAGTTCAGTGAAATAGGCAATCCTCTTTTTGCCGGTCTGCTTCAATTCGTTCACCATCTTGAACATGGCCGACTTGTAATTGGTTTCAATCCTGACCGCGTCGCCGGAGACTTTTTCGGGGTAATTGCCCACGATGACGTAAGGTTTATTCAGTTTTTTTAATATGCAAATGAGTTCTTCGGTCAATCTGCCTGAAATAATAAAACCGTCAATCCGCCCGTCCCGGAGAACCGGCGGCAGTTGATGTACGCTCTGCTCTTTGCCGCTAAGATGGGCCATTGCCAGATTATAATCGAACTCGTTAATCGCCTGTGCGATCCCGTCCATATTCCTTGCATAAGCCGGGTCCGCGAACTCTACGCCAATCAGCACAAAGGCGATATTGCGGGTATGTCCGTTCAGACCTTTGCGTACAATATCCTGTATGCTGCTGTTGACCTGATAGCCAAGCTCATCACAGATTATTAATATTTTTTGACGCAGTGTTTCGGAAATACCGTTTTTGTTGTTAATCGCCTTGGATACGGCGGCAGTGGAAACCCCGGCGGCGGATGCTACATTCCTGATAGTTATGTTCTTCCGGATGCTATTCATTAAGTAATCCATTGTTAGATATTCTGCCAGTTTCATGCCATTAAAGAAACTTTGTTCACAATTTTAGTTAACTTGTTAACTTGATTATACAACATTCTCTTTTAATTGTCAACAGGGTAATTTCAGAAAATGTGAAAATATATTAACAGGCTTTTCGAGTGCGGCTTGAATCATCTACAAAATGAGGTTATTTTTAAGAGATTTATTATTGTGGAAATATTGCATGGCTGAATGTTGCGAGGGGGATGGTTTATGAATGAAACAGTGCCGAACGCCAATATGAAGATATTAAGACTGCCCACAGTCAAGCGTTTGCCCACATATCTGCATATTCTCAAGCGTCTCGAACAGGAAGGGCATGAATATGTTTCCACCACCGCGCTGATCAACGAGCTGGATTTTAAACCGATTCTGGTGCGGAAAGACCTGGTGCTCATGGGCATTCCCGGTAAACCGCGCATGGGCTATGCGCTCAAGGATATGATTTCGGCGATTGAAAACTATCTCGGCTGGAACAAGACCGACGAGGCGTTTCTGATCGGCGTGGGTTCGCTCGGCCATGCATTGCTCGGTCATAAACCTTTTGAAGAGAACGGTCTTAAAATAATTGCCGGCTTCGATATTGATCCCAAAAAAGTCGGCACGGTTATCCACGGGAAAAAGATTTTTCACCTTTCCAAGCTGTCTGAAATGGTTAAACGCATGGGGGTCCGCGTCGGCATCATCACCGTTCCCTGGCAGGAAGCCCAGCATGTGGCGGACGTCCTGGTGGAAGCCGGCATCTGGGGAATCTGGAATTTCTCCATGGTCAAACTGAGAACGCCGCCGGATGTGGTCTGCCATAACGAAAGCCTCTCCAGCGGCCTTGCAGTATTTTCCGTAAAAATGGGCAAAATGCGCGATTCGCACTTATAATTATGCCGGTTGATCCATGCCGTTGAAATACTTCTCACTGTCTTGCCTCTTGATTTTTTTGTGCTACTGTATGTAAAATGCAGGGTTGGCGCGGGAAAACCGGATTTATCAGCTTCTGCAAAACTTTATAAGGGTTATTCAATTGTATGAAGAATAATGACTTGGCGGATAAAATCAGGCGTCTGCTGCAACGGGAGACGCGCTATAAGCCGGACGCTTACGAGTTTGTCAATGAAGCGGTCAATTATGCCGCGACACTGGAGAACTCAAATGAAAAGAAGCATGTCGCCGCGCTGGAGCTGCTGGGGTCGGTCCGCGATTTCGCGTTCCGCCAGTACGGCCCGTTTGCCGCGGAAGTGCTGAAGAGCTGGGGATTGAATACTGCATCCGATATCGGGAATGTTGTTTTTCTGCTGATAGACGAGAAAGTGCTTTTTGCCAGCGAGAAGGATTCTCCCGAGGATTTTAACGTGGAGTTTGATCTTTTCAAGCCGCCCTGCGATGCAGCCTGCGGAATAACCGCCAACGACATAAAGGTTCCTAAAATTGTCTGATTCAAGCTCCCGTCAACTGCTGAAAAAGGATTATTTCGCCGATGTCAGAAGCTTTGCCTTCGACAACGGGCTGCATGTGTTCGTCAACGAAAAGCATGACACTCCGGCCGTTACCATTCAGGCCTGGATCAAAACCGGCAGCATCCACGAAGACGGCTATCTGGGCTGCGGGCTGTCGCATTTTCTGGAGCACATGCTGTTTCAGGGTTGCAAAGGCTATCCGGCGCAATCCGCCGCCGACCTGATCAACCGCCTGGGCGGCGAAGTCAACGCCTATACTTCTTACGGGAATACCGTTTATCATCTGGATCTGCCGTCGCGGCACTGCCTGAAAGGACTGGATGTGCTGACGGCCATGATCAGCACGCCGGAATTTCCCGCGGACAAGTTCAAGCTTGAATCCAAAGTTATTCTGCGCGAACGGGATATGGTTTTTGACCGCCCGGACCGGGTGCTTGGCGAAAAACTGTGGAAAGATGTTTTTCTGGTTCATCCGGTACGCCATCCGATTATCGGCTACCGCGACCGGATCAAGGCAGTCACCCGGGAAATGATGGCGGATTATTACGAACTGCGCTATTCTCCGGAACGCTGTTTTTTCATGATTTCCGGCGACGTGGATGCCGTGCAGATCGCGAAAGCCCTGGAAAAGAAACTGGGCAAATGGCGGCGCGGAAACATCGCCGAGCCGTTTCTGCCGGAAGAGCCGGAGCAGAATTGTTTCCGCAGATGCGACTATGTGTTCAAAGATCCGCTGGCGAGAATTGCGGCAGGGTACAAACTGCCCGATGCGTCCAGTTCGGAAATACCCGCGCTGGACATTCTCTGCGGCATCATGGGCCAAAGCCGGAGTTCCCGGCTGATTCAGCGGCTCAAAACCGAAAAAGAACTTGCCATCGGCATCAGTTCATTTAATTATACGCCGTCATTCTGCGGGATGATGGGGATTTCCGCCATCTGCACGCCGGATAAGGCTGCCGCGCTGGAAGCCGGACTGCAAGCTGAACTGGAACTGATTATCGGCGGCGAACTCTCGGAAGAGGAAGTGCAGCGCGAACAGATTCAGCAGGCCACGGAGTATATCCGCTGTCTTCAGACCAACGGCGGAATGGCCGCGGTCATCGGCAATACCGTGCTGACGTTCGGGTATCCGGAGGCCGCCAACCGCTATTTCGAAATTCTTTCCAGCGTGACGCTGGATCAGGTTAAAGAGGCGGCGCGGCACTGTCTGCCGGTGGAACGCCAGACCCTGGTAAGACTGCTGCCGGATGAAAATACTGCCGCCGCCGGAACGAAAAAGAAGAAATCCGGTTGTGCCGTCAAACCTGAAATGAAAACCCTCAGTCACGGACTGCGTCTGGTCGAATATCCCGATTCCAGTCTGCCGCTGATTGATGTCTGTGCGGTGCTGCCCGGAGGAACGTTCATGGAGAACCGCGGCAATGCCGGTATCTCCAAGCTGCTGAGTTCCATGCTGAATACCGGCACCGCGCGCTGGTCGGAAGATGAACTTTCCTGCAAAATAGATGATAACGCAATCGATCTGAGCATTTCCGCCGGAGCTAATTCGCTGCTTTTCCGGCTTAACTGCCGGAGCGACAGATTTGAGCAGGCAATGGAAATTCTGCAATCCGTCATGGCGGAACCGCGTTTCGGCGGCAAAGAACTCGCCAGGGAAAAGAGCAATATCGTCGAGTCGCTGAAAAGCCGGAAGATGTCGCCGCGCAATGCGGCGGAAGACCGTGCGCTGGAACTGCTGTTCGGGGAGCATCCTTACGGCCTGCCCCGCTCCGGCTCGGTTGACAGCGTCAATTCGCTAACCGCCGCTCAGTTGAAGTCATTTTACCGCCGCTGCCTGGTTCCGGAAAGTGTCGTGTTCGGCATCGCCGGCGACTATGACCGCGCCGCCGCCGGCAAAGCGTTCAAAAGACTCGCCGCCGCGATTCCGTGGAGGAAGGACGGCACGGAACCGGAAGTGAAACCTCCGGTATTTCCGGATAAAGACCTGTCGGATAAAATCGAACTGCCGCGTGAGCAGACCGCCGTTATTTACGCGCTTCCGGGCTGCGATAATATCTCCAGCGACCGTTTTGCGTTCGACATCCTGCAATTCGCGCTGAACGGGCTCTCCTCCAATCTGTTCAAAAAGGTGAGGGAGGAAGCCGCGCTGGCCTACAGTACCGGCGTCAGTTTTTCCCGCGGCATCCACCGTGGCGTAATCGCGTTCCATGCCGGAACCGAAATGGCTTCCGCCGCCAGAGCGGCGGAAATGCTGCGCGCCGAACGCGCCAGGCTGGCGGAAACCGGGATCACGGAGGAGGAGTTCAAAGCGGCCAGGGAATCCGCCATTTTTGACTGCGCCCAGAGTATGGAGAAAATGGAATATCTGATTATGAACAGCGTGCTGGCGGAATATTACGGCAATGGTTTCGAGCTGCCGTGGCATCAGGTGAAAATCTACAATTCGCTGCGTCTGTCCGAAGTCAACCGCATCACCGCGAAATATCTGTCCAGCGCTCCCGCAGTCACCGTGATTGCCGGGAAGTAATTCATTCAGGCTTGTTTAAGCTTCTTTCTGCGGCGTTCCGCCGTCCGGATTGAATACAGGATTATCAGCAGCAGTATTCCGGCGCACCCGGAAACCAGCATCCCGGCCGCGTGTGTCGGCGGCAGGGTGCGCAGAACTAATTCGCCGGGCTGTTCCGAGTTTACGATGAAATGCTTGTCCGTGTCAAATCCTTTTGTATCGGGAAAAAGAAGATTGCCGTCAATATCGCGCCAGTAATTGCCGGGGTTCTGGTTGACCAGGATCGCGGAGGGTTCGGAACAGGTGATCCTGATATAATTCGGGCTCCAGTTGACATCGCTTATTTTGCCTTTGAGGGCGAAGAATTCGCCTTTATAATATGGGCTGCCTGAGGCAAACCGTTTATTTTTATATTCGCGCATGTAACCCAGCATCGGCTCGAAATCGAACAGTTGGGCCACACCTTTATGCACCGACGCGTAGCGGCCGTAGGAGTGATTATTGACCGTCACAATGGAACTGCTTGATTCTTTGACCTGGCCGACGGCGTCGCTTTCCTTAATCCAGACCATTTTGGACCAGTTGCAGTACTGGTTGTAGATGAGGCCGCACATGGAAAGCAGGATAAGCAGATACAGCCGCCGCCGCGGCGGAGCTTCCGGGAATTTGTCCAGCAGCCAGTCCAGGCCGCGGCAGCAGCCGACCGCCAGGAAAAAGACTGCGAGGAAACGCCAGCGGGAAATACAGAAGAAACTGGTAAACGGCGGAATCTCCCGGAGCCAGTACCCCGGCAGAAACTTGCATGAGGAGTTGAGCGTGAGCATGGATGCGATGACAAATCCCCAGTGCCACCATTTTATTTCACGGATCGCCGAGATGATGAACATCACCAGCGCAATCACCCCGACATAACAGCCGATTTCAAACCACGACCAGTAGTCCTTGACAATATCCGGAAATGTCACCAGCGACTGCCCCGGATAGATCAGCGCCAGCAGATAGTGGTTGAACCCGATATCAAGCCGCATTTCCAGCGTCCGGGGAAACTCGGAGCCGAACTTGAGCGTGGCAATCAGGCGGTAAGCGCCGATCAGCAGAAAAACCAGCAGCGCCAGCAGCGCGTTCAGGCTGAATGTTTTCGATTTGATATTGCGAATCCATTCCACAATAAAAAACAGTCCGGCAAAGGTGCCGGTGATGAACGTGGAATAGTGCACGGAATGGTTAACGGCCATGCCGGCGAGAAATCCCAGCCACAGCGCTGCGTTGATGCTGACATTGAGCCGGCGCAGGCAGAAAATCATCCACGGCAGCAGGGTGATTGAATTCATCACGCAATGCCCGGCGGACAGATGCACCGCCAGCGCGCCGGAAAGTGCGAAAATCATGCTTCCCCAGAAGCGCGCCAGATTATTTCTGGCATAATCCCCCAGCAGCATCCACATGCCGACCGCGCCGCAGATAGTGTAAAGCAGCATGGACACGCGCAGTCCGTAGACGGTGCCGAAGATCACTGCACAGAGCGTCTCAAGGCTGAATACTCCGATCTGCGGATTGGCGAACAGCGGCGTACCGCCGAAATGCCAGGGGTTCCAGAACGGGAATTGACCATATTCAACAATGGTTTTACGGATTGCTTCATAGTTTGCCAGGAAGAAGTCCCAGTCCACAAATTCGCCGAACCGGTCGGTGTGGCGCAGAAACGGGATCCAGCAAAGGATGATGATTACCGGCATGGCGGCGACCCACCAGCCGCCGGCGGATTCAAATTTCCGTAAGTTCTCTTTATTGATTTTAAGCATATTCAGTTACGGCCCGTCCGGTTAGGTTATAACAGTTACTGCATTTAAAAAAAAGAGGCTGGTCAGGCCTCTTTGATTATATTACGGATTGGCGGAAGATTACTTGATCATGCCCGAGTTGCGGGCGAAGCTGAAGATGCCGCCGGCATCAATCACTTCTTTTACCGCGCCCAGGTCATTCGTGTTGTAAACTTTGCCGGAACTGATGACTTTAACCGTCCTGGCGTCAAAGTTTATTTCGACTTCGTCGCCGGTCTTGAGCGTCTTGTTCAGGTCTTCCGGGGTTTCCACCGGATAGACTTCGCCGGTGGCGATGCAGTTCCGGAAGAATATCCTGGCGAATGACTTGGCAATGACGGCTTTGCAGCCGGCCGCGCCGAGACTGATCGGCGCATGTTCACGGCTGGAACCGCAGCCGAAGTTGGAACCGCCGATGATGATCGGGTATTCCGTTTTTGTTTTGCCTTCCGCCACATAGCGGGTCTTGCATTCGTCGGGCAGCCCGCACAGCGCATAGCTGCCGAGCTTCTCATATTCTTCCTTGATCGTCGGGACCAGATTCAGATACTGCGCCGGAATAATCTGGTCAGTATCGATGTTGTCTCCAGTGATGAAGACCTTGCCTCTTATGATATTATCGGCCATGGTCTGTCTCCTTATTTCAGAAATTCGCGCGGGTCGGTGATGTATCCGGTGATCGCGGAAGCCGCGGCGGTATATGGCGAGGCCAATATCGTCTGCGAATCCTTTGAACCCATCCGGCCCGGGAAGTTGCGGTTGGTGGTGCTGACACAGACTTCGCCGTTGTTGCAGCGACCGAACGTGTCAACCGGTCCGCCCAGACATGCCGCGCAAGACGGAGGAGCAGGCTCGATGCAGCCGGCTTCGGCAAAGATTTCGACCAGCGTTTTGCCGCCGACCTTGATCGTTTTCATGGCCTGTTCAACTTCAACCGTTGAGGGCACCAGAAAAGTGTCTACCGTGACTTTGTGACCTTTCAGCAGCTCCGCCGCGAAAATAAAGTCGGTGATCTTGCCGCCGGTGCAGCTTCCGATGTAGGAACGGTCAATTTTGACTTTTGCAGACTCCTTGGCGCTCTTCACGTTATCCGGAGAGAACGGCAGGGCCACAACCGGCACGAACTCTTCAGCTTTGTAACGGCGGACCGTCAGATATTGCGCGTCCGGATCGCTGTGGAAGCATTTGAACGGCTTCGAGGTCTTGGACTTGACATATTCAACAGTCTTTTCGTCCGGCGCGATAATGCCGTTTTTGCCGCCGGCTTCGATCGCCATATTGCAGATGGTCATGCGTTCTTCGACGCTGAGTCCTTCAATCGTCGTTCCGGCAAATTCCATGGCGCAGTAAGTCGCGCCGTCAACGCCGATATCACCGATAATGCGCAGAATGATATCTTTGGCGGTGACGCCTTTCGGCAGTTTGCCGTCAATGACGAATTTTATGCTCGGCGGAACCTTGATCAGCAGCTTGCCGGTGCCCATGACAAACCCGGCGTCGGTGTTGCCGATACCGGTGGCGAACTCGCCGAGCGCGCCGTGGGTGCAGGTATGGGAGTCGGTGCCGAACAGCACTTCGCCGGGACGGCAATGGCCTTTTTCCGGCAGCGTCACATGGCATACGCCGGAATAGCTGGAAGTGCCCGGATCATAAAAATAGGGCAGTTTCTGCTCTTTTACGAATGTCCGCAGCGCATCAACGTTGCGGTGGCATTTTTCATCGGCGGTGAAAATATAGTGATCCGGGATGATCACAACGCCTTCCGGATCCCAAACTTTGGCTTTTTCGCCGAATTCACGTTTAAACACGCCGATCGTCCCTGGTCCGCATACGTCATGCGTCATCAGGATGTCAGCGCTGACCCAGATATTCTCTCCGGGGCTGACCCGCTCACGCCCTGATGCGTTAGCCAGGATCTTTTCTGTTATTGTCATTCCCATTTTCTGTTCTCCTGAGAACTTAAGTAATTTCTTCAACTGGTACGAAAAAGAATAATTTACACTTTTTAGTGTATTTTAAAAGTCCTGACCTTTAAATATTTCAGGAATTTAGCAATTCCACCGGGAGCCGGCATTTAATTTCCGCGGAGAAACGGCGGAGGTGCGGTATATCCGGCCGACATTCAAGCGCGGAAAATATCAGCGCTAAAATTTGAAGTTGATTTTTCCAAAATGAGAACTGACAGGCATAATTTCCTTGAATTCTTATTTTGAAATATTAATTTAATCTTACAGTTCGCAGAATATTGCGAACAAAACGAAATAACCGTAAATCGGAGCATGCCAAAAATGAAAACACGAATTCATTCCATGAGAGAGTTGTTTATCAACTTATCGAAGAGGATCGCGGCATTTGCGATTGTGCTGCAGTTCGTATTCTTCTGTGCTTCGGCACAAGGGCAGGGGGCCTATATCGATTCAATTACCGGCGTGGCGTTTGAGATGTCGCTGCCGGCGGCGTTTGCGGACGCGGCGAAGGTTGCGGTAAAAGGGCTTCCGGCAGGGTTGAAATACAACGCTTTGACCAGGAAGATCACTGGAGTGCCGACAAAGTCCGGTATTTTCAATGTTGTGATTTCGGCGACTGGAGTGCCGGCGCAGACGCTTACGATGAATACCGCGGCGCTGCCTGTGTGGGCTTATGGCGAGTTCAACGGCTATCTTGAAGGCGGCGGAGCCGCTTCGATGACTGTGAGCGCACAGGGAAAAATATCGGGCAAGCTGGCGTCAGGCGGCAATAACTACACATTCAGCACAACAGCCTACGCATCCGGGAGCAGTCCGGAAAGCGGCTTTGCATTTACAGTAAACGCCAGTGCCGGCAAGGCGCTTCCGCCGCTGCCGCTGGCATTGCTGGTGAGCCAGGCGGCATCGCCGTCCATTCAGACGCTGGGCCTGGCGGATGGACAGCTTGGCAGTGATGCGACACCCGTGAAACTTTACCGCAATGTGTGGAAAGAAACGGATGCGGCGCTCAATCCCATTGGTTATTACACGGCTACGCTGACCGGGGCACAAGGATACGGCAGCGGGTATCTCACTTTCACGGTGACTGATAAGGGCAGGATAAAAACGGCCGGCAATCTGGCTGACGGCACGGCGGTATCACTAAGCGGAACGCTGATTCTTGACGATACCGGACGCGTGTTTACGGTTATTTACACCTCGCCGGCGGCGTACAATGGCGGTTGCTTGTTTGGTCTTGTGGAATTCGTGACGCCTGATGGCGGCGGGAAGATGTTCCTGCGTATCCTGGACGGCGGGGCCTTCCTCTGGAAGAATCTCAACCCGCTGGCCACGGCAGAGTACGCGTCCGGATTTCTTCGTGAACCGGTCTTGTCGGGCGGCTGGTATAATACGATGATCAATCTCCGCGATTACTACGAAAACGGACTGACTGTCGGTGGCGTTGAGGCTCCTCCCGCGCTGCAGATGACGGTCAGGTATATCGATTACAATTATGCGTCAGAGGCCGAGAATCCACCCAGGATTTCATGGACGGAGGTGACGGACGTCGCAGACGCCGGAGTCTCTCCGAACGGACTGGGGCTGAGTGTGACGCCGGCGACCGGCTCCGGAACGGGGTTGACCGCGCCCATGGCGCAGACGCCGGCGAAGATGTTTGATCCGGATACGAAAGAGTTTTTAGGCTACAACTATGATTTGGATAACCCGACCGGCCTGACGCTGAAATTGACGCGGACGACAGGTATTTTCAAGGGAACGTTTAACTCGTACTACGACTATGTGTCTGTGGACGACTGGACTACAGGCAAGCAGACGACGGGGCATGTCGTGAAAAAATCTTCATACCAGGGCGCGCTGACGCCGGAACGCGAGGACAAAGGAGATGGCATGGCGGGCCGTGGTTTCTATTTGACCCCGGGAAAAAGCGAGTACCAGAATCTTCAAGGCAAACTGATCAAGTATACGTATAACCAGTCATATGACTTTATTATTCTGCAATGAGAATTGAGGCTGGATACAGACTGATGTTGATTTGCGGCCTGCTGCCGGCCGTACTTATCGGCGCAGTTCTGCTGAGATCGTTCAACCCCGTTGCCCCGGCGCATCAGTCACCAGTCCGCAAAGTCAGCAGGGATGTTAAAACTTCTGAACATGCAAAGCCGGTCATCAAACGCGAACCGGCGCCGAAATGGCCGGATGAGTCAGGAAGCAAGAAAGAGTCTGGCGCCGCTGTTGTCCCGGCAACCGAAGCGAAGACCCTGCGCGAACAGGCGGTCGCCTCGTGGGAAAACCAGATCGACGATGTGATTGCGTACGCGGATGTGCCAGCCAAAGAGAGCTCGTGGCTGATCAAGGCGGCGTTTGACAAGCTGTACAAAGATGATCAGTTTGATGGTATTCATTACGGGCTTAATTTGCTCCCGGACGAGCAGTTCCCGGGACTGTACGGTATCCTCTATGACAAGAACGAAGACCCGGAAGTGCTGGACGCGATTTTCAGCGATGCTCTAAACCGCTCGGAGGAGATTAAGATGACGGTTTTGAAGTCTCTGCGCAAAGACCGCGAGCATCCGATGTTTTTCGAGTCGTCCAGGATTCTTGATGTGATTGAGACCGAAGAAGAGAAAATGACCCGGAAGTGACTAAGCTGAATAATTCAGGCTGATTTTGCGGTTAAGATCGCTTTGGCTGCCAGGCGTTCCGGAGGATTTCGCCGAGGATGGCCCGGCTCTGGTCCAGCGGGACGGGGCGGGGGGCAAGTTTCAATTTCATGGTATTCTGTCCGGCGTCCGCGGCGGTACGTTCGAGCAGTTCCGCTGTGATGCCCGGAAATTCCTGCAAGGTTTTGGGGACGCCGATGGAATCCAGGAAAATTCTGCAGCTTTGGATTACTTCCGCCGGCGTTTCGCCCGGGAAAAGATCTTTCAGTTGCATGGTCCTGTCCTGGACTTCTTTGCGCTCAATGTAGAAATTCCAGGCAGGCGGCAGCAGCATGGCCACGGCGATGCCGTGTTCGATTTTACCGAACCAGGAAAAGCTGCACAGATGGGGCAGTCCGGTGGGTTTGTAGCGGATGACCATGCCGCCGAGAGTCGCCGCCGCCGCCATGGCGGCGCGGGCGTCATGATTGTGACAGTCTTTCAGCACCAGCGGCAGATTATGTACAATCAGCGAGACGCTTTCGCGCGCCCAGTGATTGGCGTCCGGGTGACTGGAATCCCTGTCAACGTTCAGGAAGCCTTCAATCGAGTGAGCCAGCGCATCGCAGCCGGTAGCCAGCGTCACCTGCGGCGGCATGGAATTGGCGAAAGACGGACAGACGAACGAATAGGCCGGGATTATTTCCGTCTCGACAATAAGTTTCTTTACTCCGGCATTTTTGTCCACGACATTGGAATACGGGGTCACTTCCGAACCTGTTCCGGAGGTGGTCGGAAAGCAGATGACTTTCCGCAGTTTTACTTCCGGATTACTCTTGGAAAAAACGTTTACTCCGAAATAGTTGCTGACGCCGCCGCCGCCCTGATAGGCCAGAAACGCGGCTTTGGCGGCATCCATTATGCTGCCGCCGCCGATGGCGACGACCTGGTCCGGCTTCTCGTTTTCAAGCAGATCAACCATTGCCTCAACGGTTTCGATGCACGGTTCCGGCTCGATTTTGGAATATCTGATGACCGTGGCATCCAGCAGTACGGTGGCGCGCAGGAAACGGCCCCAGGCGCCGTTGGCTTCAACCGAAGATTTCCCGGTGAACGCCACTATCTTTGAGGCGGAGCCGAGCCGCATCAGGTTTTCAAATTCGAGCAGGCCGTTTTCTCCGAACACGATACTGGTGTCAGGATAACTTTCAAGTGATTCAATATATTTGTACATGCCGCACTACTCCCCGTTCGACTGCTTTATTTATAAGTTAAAATGTAGCCGGAGTCACCGGGAAATGCAACCGTGGAAGTCGCGGGGTATCCTAAAATTATGGCTGCGGATTTAAGGAGCCGTACAAAAATAACCTTTACATCTTCGCGCTTCTCCCGGATGCCTTTGTGTTTGCCAGTTCGTTACATACCTGAGGGTATGCTCCTCACCGTCAACTCACAAAATCACCTCGGGATATTTCGCGAAACTTGTAAAGTTTATTTATTTACAGCTCCTAAGGGTGTGGCGGAGACCGGGTCCGGAACAGCTTCGCCGAGACTGTCGAGGAACGTGCGATGCGCTTTGGAGAATTTCCAGTTATTCTGCTTGTCCCAGTTGATCGACCAGGTCGCCAGGCCTTCGATATCCGGATAATTTGTATCCGGAAGATATGAGGTCAGCTTTTCGTTTGCGGTCAACTGCCGGAAGGCGGTCTGGACGTCATTTTCGCTTAAATAGCCTCCGGACGGGGCGGCGGCGGATGTCGCCGGCAGGCCGAGCAGCAGTTGTTCCGGTTTCAAACCGTTGAACTGCCAGCCGGTGACGCCGACGGAAAAGCCCTTGACCAGCATGTCGGTCATCGCCACGATATTGTCGGCTGTTGCATGATAATACATATTGCCGTCAAGCCCGAACAGGCCGTCCTGGACATTGTAAAACTGAACCTGCAACCCGGTCAGCCGGTTTTTGAAATGTTCGATAACCGGCAGATAAACGCCCCATGCTCCGTTGTAATTATGCAGTCCGCCCATCACATTCGCGCTTTCCGGAGACAGAAACAGCCCGAATCCGCTGCCAAAGTGATCGAGGATTATCTCAAGTGCATCAATCACGCCTTGCGTTGCCGGGGTGGGCGCGGCAGGGTCGCCGGCAGCGTCCAGACCGCGCACGATACTGATGTCGATTCCGTTGATCCCGTAGGTTTCAGCAACCTGAATGAATGTAGTTGCAAACCGGTTTACTTTGTCCGGGGAATCCAGCATAACGCCCGCATTCCGGCCGCCGACGGAGAAGGTGACGATTTTTCCTCGGGCTATTTTATCCTGCACCCATTGGCGGGTCACGATCGGTCCGGCGCTGCCGCCGTCTTTAAAGGATACGGTGCCGTCCGGGGCAACGTCAACGAATGCGATGTGAATGACATCATACGCGTCAGGCACCTGATTTAACGGCAGATAACCGCCGGATTCCTCCGCCACCCAATTGTGCAGATAGCCGGACAGCCGGTACTTCGGCAGCGATACCGGCCCGGTGCTGCCGGCGGGAATTGCGCGCGCCCCGTAAAAGGCATCCTTGTAAACACCGGTAATGGCATCCCGCTGATTGACCGCGGGGCCGTCCGAACACGCCTGCCACATGATTATGCCGCCGTAGCCGCGGTTCTTTACACAGTCCGCCCGGTATTGCGCCGATACGGTATCTTCATAAGAGTAAAATTCACTTTTTGAGGCGGAATACAGATACGGCATGTGAGTAGCCGGGTCCCGGTATTTGACGAAAGCGGGGTCTTGTTCCATTTGCAGCAGATCATAGTAATTGTTTTTCCCGGCCGGGCGGCCGCCGTCACGTTTGCCGTTTGCTCCGCCGGTTGCGGAGGCGAAAAGGCCAGGCAGCGACGGTATCGGCCCGTCGTCTTTAACCCCCTGCCAGCCGCGGGAATAAAGCGGACTGCCGACAGCCAGTTTATGTTTCGGGGCGCCGTGTGATACATAGTAATCCAGCGCGTATGAGCCGTAATAAAGCGCCTGCTCGCCCTGATACGGAGCTTGCGGGTTTTTGTCCATTGCCGCATGATGTCCGGTGACATTCTCCCAGGAGCCGTGCAGATCGTAAGTCATGATGTTCATGAAGTCCAGATACTGGCTGATGCCGGCAATATCGAGCAGCTTCATTTCATCAATGCCGGCCGGCAGCACAGCGCTTAATTCATAATATCTGCCATCGGCTTTTCCGGCCGCGTCCAGTTCGGCTCTGAGTTCTTTGAGCAGAAGTACATAGTTTGCACCGTCCTGGACGGTGCCGTAGGGATGTCCAAGGTCATTGGGATTGTCCGTCTGATCTGGAGACTGGACGCTGCCCGGGAATTCCCAGTCAATGTCGATGAAATCAAACTTGTGCGTCTGCAGCAGCTCGACGGCCTGCCGGGCCAGCCTGGCGCGCTTGGCCGGGTCGGCGGCGATCACGGGAAAATAAGCCGACCTGGACCAGCCGCCGAGACTGAATCCGAATTTGACCCGGGGATACTGCTGTTTTAACTTTTTAAACTGGCCGATGACGCCTTTATAAGGGGAATTCCAGGGTTCGCCGAAATTTTTTTCCAATGCGGCGAAGTAGTCGATAAAGCCGATACTGCCGTCCGCTTTGACGTCGATAAAGGCGTAATTCACATGAGTGAGTTTGTCCAAAGGCAGATTTTGCGGCGCAAAATTATCCTGCCGGTCATAATGAACCGATTCCCCGTAATAGGTTACGATGCGTTTGTTGCAGAGCCCGTCAACCCGTTCCGTGGTATCTGCCGCACAGAGTGACGAAAACCCGCAAAGAAATGCCAGCATCCCCGCTATAAACAGCGGAATATTCAGAATACGCGTCTTTTCCGGGTGCAACGTTTTCACTTGCTTTTTGAGCGCCTCCATGTATAAATGCCAATATACAGCAAAAAGAGATTAAAACAGCAAAGGAATAATCATAAGTTAAGCATTATTGTAATTTGGTAATTTAAAGTGGATTGTCAAATAACAAATTAAAGAAAATGGTTAGAATTTTTAGCGACATTGAAACGGATCTGGACTTCGGGAAACTCCTTGGCCAGTTGAAAATTCAGACTGATACCCCGGAGTACGATGAATTTTCCGTGCTGTTTCAGCAGGCGTCGGGCGTTGCCGCCCCGAAAGCGCTGCTGCGCAAAGTGCCGGTAACCTCCCGCACGGAAGACTCAATCTGCGCCGGCGGGGTGGAACTGAACAGCCGGATATTGAGCAGCAAAAGCGCCGGTTCCGATTATGTTCTGTTTTTCGCGGCCACCTGCGGCCTGGAATTCGACAGGATCAAAATCGGGGATGATGATTTTCTTGCCGCCTACTGGCTTGACGTGATCAAGGAAGAATGTATGACGCAGGCTTTTTCGCATATCCAGAAACACACCAAAGAAGTTTATAATTACACCAGAAGCGTTTCGCTGTGTCCGTCGGATGCCGGTTCCTGGCCCCTTCACGAACTGAAGCAGGTGTTCTCGGTTTTAGGGCAGGGTGCCGGTGAAATCGGACTGGAACTCTCCGAATACTGTTTCATGAAGCCGAATAAATCTCTTTGCGGCATCGTGGTAAATATTCACGATCAGTTCGAAGCCTGCCAGATCTGCGACTGCCGCGACAAATGTGAGCGGAAAGGCAGTTCCCATAAGTGCGCTTGATCGCCACGGCTGCCGTTATTTCTTGTTACCGCTTTTTTGCAGATCAAGAATGTATTTCCTGATAGGAGTATTGTTGATCAGCAGATCTTCAATCACCGCCGTATCATTGTGAACCCGTAATTTTATCACGCATGAATCCCTGCGTTTCAGCAATGCCTCCCGGACCACCCGCTCGGCTTCCGGCGCCATTTTTTCATTCATGAAAAACTGGTTGAACGGTATCAGCAGATAAGCTTTATCTTTGTCGTGATAGGAGAAATTGACTTTCACATAGTCGCCGTTTTCCGGAACAGTTCTGCTGAGGTTGTCAAAATAAGCCAGTCCGTCTTTGTCGTTTTTTATTGAGGCATATACTGCTTCATTTGATTTAAAATCCAGCGTTGTATCCGGTGATACCGGCACATAGTTTTTTTCAATCCGGATATTCACGTATCTGCCCCGGAAGTAGTCATAGGGGTCCACCGGCGCGGCCTTGAAAATATAGATTCTGCCTTTATTCAAGACTTCCTCCCCCTTGTTGATCATGAATGCAGGCACTGCAAGCATTGCGGCAATCACAATGGCAAAAAGAGTGATCTTGATGATTTTGTAATTCATATTCCAGCCTCCTTCCGCTCTTTTTCCGCTTTCTTGAATTTTTTCGAGGCGATAATGTTGACCACCAGGAACATTACGCCAAGCAGAATAAACAGGCATCCCCGCAGCAGGATATCCAAACCCGAATCCACAAAGCGCAGGAATAGAAGCAGTGAAAGCAGAAACATTCCGGCGTTGATTTTGAATAGTTCGTATTTTTTGAATCCGTATCGCATGAAGACGATGCCGGCGAGCAGCAGATAAAGGTCGAACACATAACCGCCTGCCGCCGGAAAGATCAACACAGGGATTAACACCAGGAGTGGCAGCAGCGCCGGAATCAGTTCAACCTCATTGTTCCACCGCTTTACTAACAGCAGCAGCCAGGCCGCACCGATAATTCCGATGACAACCCAGCCGTAATATTCTTTATACATGATATTATCTGCTGAAGAATAATATGAGGGATGATAGTTCCAGAAATCAGAAAAGGAGGCGATTGCCGAATAAATTGTAATGCCGACAGCGCCGGACGGCAGCAGCGGATTGCCCCAGAATCCGGCTCCGCCGGAACGGCGCAATGCGCCGGCCAGAAACAAAACGGCAAGGATTAATGCCCAGTAGAGCTTGATCTGAAGATCATTATATCCGGCCATTGCATGGATGCTGTTCAGTAAGGTGAAAATTGTGATGACCCAGCAGAACAAAGAACTTTTCAACCCGTATGGCGCTTTGCGGAAATTAACGATCAGCCACCATAGCGGGAGCGCGATAAACAAGGCAAAGAAATAAGTATCGCTCCGGGATACATGAGTGCTGAACATGTCCCACCGGTTGAAATTCCAGACGGTCAGCGCGACGGCATAGATCAGGAAGGTGCCGGCGCTGTTGAAGATGTAGATCAGCAGGAAAAACAGCAGCATCCAGACAAAGAGAAAATCCTTCAGTGTTCCACCAAGCTGGTAAGTCTGTGAAATGAGGGCGATTGCCGCCGCCGAGGATAGTGCGGTGAGAATCGCGGCGCTTTCCTGCCAGGCCGCGCCTTTGCCGCGGCGCAGCGTATAGCCGCCGAATCCCGCCGCAAGGAGCAGCGGAATGAATGCCATTCCCGCTCTGATATGTCTTGGAATATCATCCCAGTTGCAGGCGATGATCAGGATGATGCCGGCGCCGATCAGCGCCGCGCTCAGAATGCCGAAAAACATAATCACTAATTGCTGAAAATTGGCCTTCGGCGGCATGATCGACTGATAATATTTATTGAGTGCGTCCGCGTTTTCGCCGCTGAGAATCCCTTTTTCTTTAAGAACAGGCAGTTCTCCGAGCAGCCATTCAATCTTTTTTCTGTCGCTCATAAAACATTTTCTCCTGGATAATTAACATAAAATAACCTGCATCAGCGGTTTTTCAATCCTTAAAACGGCTTATGCGGTGACGGGGCTTATTCCGCTGCCTGCCGTCCGGTCAGGACAAAATGCGGCGGTTGCCGGAAGCGGCTTGGGGTTGGAAAAATCTTTACATTTTTTTAGCCGGGTTTTAACTTTTTTGCTTTTGCATTAATCAGGGATTTAAACTATATTGGGAAGTTGTAAAATTCAGAAAGGACCGGTCTATGAATCTGGACATTCAGTGGTTAATATCAGGTTTGGTTGAAAATAATATTTTAACTGTCGAGCAGTGTCAGGAAATAATCTCCCGGACAGGCGAGGGCTGCGATCTTGCAACATTCGCCCAGGAGATATTGAACTCCATGGCCCAGGGCCTGGAAGAAGAAGAAGCCATGGCGCTGCTGGAGAAACTTCAGGCGCTGATGGAAATGTCCGCCCAGCAGGCGGCCGCCGGCGAAATTCCCCAGATGTTTGCTCCGCCGGAAGAAGAACAGGACGACACGGGAAATGCGGATTGGGACAATCTGCCGAAGCTGGACAATGTTGCCAATATGACCGATGAAGAAATCGCCCCGCTGATGATTACCCTGCTTAAAAGCTTGCGCGCCCTGGGCGCCAGCGATCTGCATATTTCCGCCGGCGCCGTTCCGTTTATCCGCTGCTATCTGAAAATCGTCAAAATCAGCGAACGGGTTATTCCGCCTGAAGACGCAATGCGGCTTAACCATGTGCTGCTGACGAAAGAGCAGAAAGACACTTTCGACCAGGAGATGGACTTGAACTTTGCGCTGGAAATAGACCATGACCGTTTTCGCGTCAGCCTGATGATGCATAAAGACGGCGCTTCCGGCACTTACCGGCTGGTTCCCAATAAGCTGAAAACTCTGGCCGAACTGGGATTTCTGCCTCAGGATGTGGCGACTGTCGAACGTCTGCTGGACTATCACAACGGACTGATTCTGGTTACCGGCCCTCTGGGCAGCGGCAAAACCACCACTCTGGCCACCATGGTTAATACCATCAATAAAAAGCGTCACGACCATGTAATCACGGTTGAAGACCCGATTGAAGTGCTGATTCCGTCGCAAAACTGTAACATTACGCAGCGTGAAGTCGGCAAACATACCAACAACTATCGTTCCGCGCTGAAAGGCGCGTTGCGCGAAGACCCGGATATCATCGTCATCGGGGAACTGCATGACCTGGACACTATCGAAAATGCCATCACCGCGTCCGAAACCGGGCATCTGGTTATCGGCACACTGCATACCTGCGATGCGGCAAACACCCTGAACCGTCTGCTTGACGTGTTCCCGACGACGCAGCAGCCGCAAATCCGCGCCATGACTTCGGTCAGCTTGCGCGGAATCATCTGCCAGAGGCTGATTCCGGCCGCGGCCGGCGGTCTGACCGTCGCTTATGAAATGCTGATCAATACCATGGCGGTGGGGAATATCATTTCCGAAGGCAAAACTCACCAGTTGAAAGCAGTCATGCAGACCGGCACCACGCAGGGGATGACAACTTTCGACGGCAATGTCTTTAACAAATTCAATGCCGGGCAGATAACTCAGGAAGTGGCGGAAAGCAATATCCACGACAAAGTAATCCTCAAGCAGTTTAAAGATGCGGTCGCCATTGGCGAAGCTAAAAAATACGCCGCCGAGCAAGCCGCCGCCAAAAAGAAGTAATCCAGGATAAAGAGGGAGACACAACCATGCCAATGATAGACGAATACCTCAGAGCGATGTTGGAGAAAAAAGGCTCCGACCTTCATATTTCCATCAATCACCCTGCCAAAATCCGCGTTCACGGCGACTTGGAACCGCTGACGAATTATCTGCTGGATGCAGACCTCATGGAAAAAATACTCCATGAGATCTGCCCTGAATTCCGCTGGCAGAAATATCTGAAGGAGCATGACCTGGACTTTGCCCATGAAATTGCCGGACTGGCGCGTTTCCGTACCAACTATCTGTACAATTATAACGGCATGGCTGCGGTATTCCGGCAGATCCCGTCGAAGATTCTGACGCTGGAACAGCTTAAACTGCCGTCGGTGCTGATCGACATCTGCAACTTTCGCAGCGGCCTGGTGCTGGTCACCGGCCCTACCGGCAGCGGCAAATCCACCACGCTCGCCGCGATGGTTGACTATATTAACACGCATCATACCAAGCATATCATCACGATTGAAGACCCGATCGAATTCGTTCATCATAACAATAACTGCGTTCTGGTTCACCGCGAAGTCGGGATCCACAGCAGTTCGTTCGGCAAGGCGCTTCGCGGGGCGATGAAATCGGACCCTGACATTGTGCTGATCGGTGAAATGCGCGACCTGGAAACCATCCGTCTGGCGCTTACCTGCGCCTCATCCGGCATGCTGGTTTTCGGCACTCTCCATACCAACAATGCGCCTAAAACCATCGACCGCGTCATTGACGCGTTTCCGGCGGATGAACAGTCGCAGATACGTACCATGCTGGCGGAATGTTTACAGGGCGTCGTGTCACAACTGCTCTGCCGTACCGCCGACGGCAAAGGCCGCGTGGCCTGCCACGAAGTGCTGCTCTGGACGGAAGGTCTGCCCAATACCATTCGCGAAGGCAAGATTTCCAATATTCGTACCATCATCGAAAGTAACAAGGGGGTTGGCATGTGCTCCATGGACGGCAATCTTAAAATCATGATGGAACGCGGCACTATCACCGGCACTGAAGCCTACATGAAAGCCAGCGATAAAAAGAACTTCGTGCAGTTCCTTGAAGACGTGCCTGTTGAATAAAGGCTAAAAGCGCGGGAGATTATCTTTCGCGCTTTTATTTGCCGCGGACAGTACGTGCGGAATGAGTTGTTCGATATCGCCGGCGCCGATGATGGCCAGCAGCAGCGGACGGGAAGCGCAAGGTTTCAGCAGGATTGCGGGCATATCCTCCCACCTGCCGGAAATAAAGCAGGCGGTCGGGCCGGTTTGTTTTGCCAGTTCTTCACTGCCAAGTTCGCCTTTCTCCACCCACGCGGCAAAAACCGGACTGATAAAAACCGAGTCAGGGATTCGCAGTATCCGCGTAAAGTCATCAAAATACTGCCGCAGCCTGGCATAGCGGTGCGGCTGAAAAACCACCCTGAAATGATGTCCGGGAAACCGTCCGCGCAAAGAATCCAGCGCGGCGGCAAGTTCAGTGGGATGATGCGCATAGTCTTCCATCACGGTCAAAGACGGAGTGTTCAAATGGCAGGTCATGCGCCGGGAGACGCCGGGAAAACTCTCCAACGCCTTTTCGGCAGTACCGGGGTCTGCTCCAAGCTTTATTGCCGCCGCCAGCGCAATGGCGGCATTCAGACTCTGGTATCCTCTCCATTCCTGCTGTTTTGCCGGGGAAAGATATTTGAAGTAACCGGCCGCGAGAATTTTGTCCGGATCAAGCCGCTGAGCGTCGGCATGTTCCGCGAAAAGGCGGTCTGAATTTGGATGCGCCACATATATCAGGTGACGGCTTTTACAGGCGAAATCGCTGAAGTTGCGGAACAGTTGTTCAGTGCCGCCGACACTCCAGCAGTGGTCGTCTTCAACATTCGTAACCAGCCCCAGAAAAGAATTCATCAGGGCATGAGTGCCGTCGCTTTCATCAACTTCAGTCACAAAGATATCGCCGTCGCCGGCTGCCGCGCTCAAACCGGAATTGACTTTACCGCCAATCATCGCCCCGCATTTAACCCCGCATTCACGCAAAATATGGACCAGCATCGCGGTAACCGTGGTTTTGCCGTGAGATCCGCTGATTGCGACCGGCCGCCGGTAGGCGGCGGCCAGCATTGCCAGCATCTCGCCTCTTCGCACGCGGGGAAAACCGGCTTTGGCCGCCTGCGCCATTTCCGGATTGCCGGGTTTGACGGCGGAAGAATAGACGACCAGGCATTTCTCCGCCGCGGGGATATTCTCTGCGGCGTGTCCATGAAATACTTCAGCGCCTTTGCGGCGCAGTTCTTCCGTTTTATCGCTGAGTTCCAGGTCGGAGCCGGAGACTTTGAACCCGCGTTCAGCCAGGATAAGCGCCAGCGGCGCCATGCCGGCACCGCCGCAACCGATGAAATGGACAATACCGTCCTTGAAATCGCCTATTTGCAAAGCCATCTGAAGCCTCCGGTCAGGAACCAGATTTACCGAACTGAGTATCATGCAGCTTTTTGTAAACGCCGCCGTGAGCGAGCAATTCGGCATGAGTGCCGCTTTCGATAATCTTGCCGTGCTTCAGCACGATAATCAGGTTGGCGTGCTGAATAGTGCTTAAACGGTGAGCAATGGCAAAAACCGTGCGGTTGGACATGACACGATTGAGCGCTTCCTGAACCAGTCGTTCCGTAACGGTATCGAGGGCGCTGGTGGCTTCATCCAGAATAAGGATCGGCGGATTTTTAAGGATCGCCCTGGCAATCGCGACACGCTGTTTTTCGCCGCCGCTGAGTTTGAAACCCTTTTCTCCGACTTCAGTTTCATAGCCTTCGGGATGGCGTCCGTCAATAATAAACTGATGGGCATTGGCCTGCATCGCCGCCTCGATAATTTCCTCGCGGGAAGCATCCGGACAACCGTATGCAATATTATTGGCGATAGTATCATTGAACAGTATGGCTTCCTGCGAAACAATCCCGATGTGTTCACGTAGCGACTTTATTTTCAGGTCTCTGACATCCTTGCCGTCAATGGTTATGCTGCCGGAATCAACATCGTAGAAACGCGCGATCAGGTTGGCAATCGTCGTCTTGCCGGAACCGGTTTCGCCGACGACTGCGACCACGCTGCCTTTTTTGATTTTAAAGTTGACGTCGTCAAGAATCTTATGCGCGGGATCGTAGGAGAAAGTGACATCGTTGAAAGATATCTCTTCATTAAAACCGTTGATTTCAACGGCGTTTTCCTTTTCCTTGATCCCGGTATCCGTATCTATCAGTGCGAAATAGCGGTCTGCCGCAGCCATGCTGCGCTGCAGATAAGAGGATATCTTCGCCAGTTCCTTGATCGGCTTATAAGCCATAAACGCCGGCAGCAGCATCGCCGTCAATTCGGTAAGCGTGACATGCCGGCTGTAGGAATAAACCAGGAAGACCAGCGTGGACCCGACCGCGACGATTTCCATCATCGGCGCCATCAGCAACTGCATTTTCAATGCCCGGACAATAATCCGGAAATATTTGCGGTTCACCGCCCGGAAAACAAGTGATTCCTTTTCTTCGGTATTGTAGGCCTTGACCACCAGAATCCCGGTGAAAACTTCATGCATCCTGGAAGTTACTTCCGCGATTTTGGCAAACGACGCCTTGTAAGTTTTACGGATCATGCGGCCGAGAATAATCAGCGGCAGTATGCAGAGCGGCATCCCGACAAATAAAATGACCAGCAAGCCGTAGTTTTTGTACTCCATGCTGGCGATGATGATCGCCGCCGCGCAAGCCATGATTTCCACCGGACAGCGGGTTGCGTCGGCAATGGTGTTGGCGACGGAGTTTTCGATTGCCGCCGTATCATTGGTGCAGCGGCTGATGAGATGGCCCACATCCATTTTACCATAAAACTTCAACGACTGGCCGAGCAGACTTTCAAAGACTTTAGCGCGAAGGTCATTGACCACTTTGGCGCCTACCCAGCGCATATAGTAATGGTTGATGTAGTCAGCAATGTTTTTGGCGGCCCAGGCGATGATGAAAATAATTACATAGATAGCGAAGAACTGCCACGACATGCGGCCGCTGTCATCCGCCACCGGTATTCCGATAACACAAGGCCAGGTCAATTCTATTTTCTGTTTAGTCACTGCAACCGGCAGGTTGAGTTTTTTCACAGCCCCTTCAACTTTTTCCAATGATTTTGTCAGCTTCGGATCAATGTCGACAGGATGAAGGATGTCTTCAACCGCTTTCGTCTTTTCGGCCTCGGAAAGTTTATCCGAGCGGCAGACTTTGGTTATTTTCTCCGCAGTGGCGGTTAATTTTTTGCCGCTGCCCATTCCGGAAGAGTCCATGGCGGTCATCAGTTCCGGGACGACCAGCAGACTGCCCAGCAGCGAACCGCCGACAACAAACCCGAAAATTATGCCGACAGACAGACGCAGCCAGTACGGCCTCGTATATTTCAGCAGTCGGAAATAGCTTTGCGCCTTGAAATCACGTTCATTTTCACTTACTCTTCCCATGATCCTTACACATCATAGCGCTTTTCAGCACAATGCCTTTTCAATTGTCGAAACCACATATTCAAGTTGTTCTGTCTGGAGTTCCGGATAGATCGGCAGCGCCAGAATTTCTTCAGAAGTCTTCTCGCTTACCGGGAAATCACCTTTCTTATACCCCAGGCTCCGGAAACATTCCTGCTCGTGAAGGCACAGCGGATAATAAACATTGCAGCCGACCCCGTTATCAGTCAGGTACTGCTTGAGTTCATTGCGTCTGCCGTCCGCGACCAGAATACAGTACTGGTTGTAAATATGGCGTCCCGGGAAGTCCGCCAGCGCCGGCGGCGTAACCCTGCCGCCCAGTTTGGAAGCGGCAAACAGCCGGGTATAAATTGCAGCGTTGCGCTGACGGCCTTCAGTCCATTTATCCAGTTCGCGCAGTTTGATCGAAAGTATCGCCGCCTGCAGCGAATCCAGCCGGAAATTCCCGCCGATATATTTGTGGATGTAATGAGCTCCCTGGCCGTGATTCCTGAATATTTTCAGCTTTTCATAGCGTTCCGCGTCATTAGTGGTGACAATGCCGCCGTCGCCGAAACAGCCCAGGTTCTTGCTCGGGAAGAACGAGAAGCAGCCGTAATGACCCATACTGCCGGCGCGCCTGCTCCTGTATTCAGAACCGATCGCCTGACAGGCGTCTTCAATGACAATCAAATTATGCTTCGCGGCAATCGCGTTAATCTTATCCATGTCGGCACACTGTCCGAAAAGGTGAACCGGAATGATTGCTTTGGTCTTCTTCGTGATTTTCTCTTCAATCTTCAACGGGTCAATGTTGAAAGTGGCGGGATCAATATCGGCGAAAACCGGAGTCGCCCCGACTCGGGCAATCGCCCCGACTGTGGCAAAAAATGTAAACGGTGTCGTAATCACTTCATCGCCCGCGCCGATACCTTCCACCATCAGAGCAATAATCAGGGCATCCGAGCCGGAAGTTACTCCGCATGAATATTTAGTGCCGCAATATTCGTTAATCTCACTTTCCAGTTTTTCAACCTTTTTTCCCAGAATGAACATCTGGCTGTCGCAGACTTCCCCGATTTCCTTGAGGATTTCATCCTTAAGCCCGGCAAACTGCTCTCTCAAATCAAGCAACGGTACGCGCATTTTTTTGCACTCCAATTTATATAAGGTATTAATTTTAAATGACGATACTAAAATTTATGGTCAGATAATATAGCCCGTTTTTTGTGAAGTTTCACTCTCGCTGTCCGGTTTTTTAGGGAAATGTTTTGCCTGCGACGGGAAATCGTGCTTGAAAGCGGATACCCGCGTCTGAAGCAATCTTATTTTCCGGCGTCCGCCGGCAGCGATTTCCGGCTGAAGATGCGCAGCAGCACAAATGGGACCAGCAGCATCTTCGAGAATTTCAGCTTGGAACCTCCAACATCATGCCATTGCCGCAGCGGCAGTTCGTGAATTTTTATTTCACAACCCGGAATTCCATATATTTCTTTCATGCGTTTTAACAACTCAACATCAAACAGCCAGCCCGAGATAAACGGGTCGGCAAAAAGTTTTGCCGCCAATTCCGCCTTCATCAATTTTGCTCCGCACTGAGTATCATAAACTTTCATTGACAGCAGCACGGATACAACAGTTGCGAAAATCCGGCCTAAATAATGCCTTGAAGCCTTGCGTTTGACTTTGGACCCCAGATGGGCCAGCCGGCATCCCGTCACCATTTCCACGTTAGGGCAGGATAATTCTTTAATAAAATATTTCAGTTCGGACAGCGGAGTTGCCAGATCGGCATCCCAGAATCCGGTCAGTTCATTCCCGTCCTTGACACTTTCCAGTACGCCGTGGCGGACCGCTGCCGCTTTACCGGAATTTTTTGCCAGGCTTAATATTTTTAGGCGGGCGGAACTGGCGGAAAAATCCTTTAACATTTGCTTGGTATGGTCTGTACTGCCGTCATCCACAAAATAAAACATCAGTTCAGGATAACTGTCAAGGGCTGCTTTGAAAGCAGGCAGGCTAAGCCGTCTGACTTCGTTATAGCAAGGTATCACTAATGCGGTTTTCGGCATTTCAGACAGCATCATACCTCCGGAATTATAATTTTCTTTAACATCACTTTACTAAAGTATCTGTTTTCAGGCAAAATACAACCAGTCAGGCGTACATAAAAAAAGCCGGGGATTTCTCTCCGGCTTGATTTTAGAAAAAAGACTGAATTTACTTGCCGCTGATTTCCACGTTATCAAATTTCATGGACAGCCCGGAAGCGCGCAATGCCGGAGTACCAGACTTGACGACGTCGCCGGTGAACTGCTCTTTGATTTCGGCCAGGACTTTGCCGGATTTGTCGGATACCGTACCGGTGATCCCTTCGCTGTTGAGTACCAGCTTGATCCGGTAAGTGGTGTTATACTCCCAGTTCAGGTTGTTGTTATTGGTGGGGACTATCTTCATGGCATTGGTTTCCGCGCCCCACTTGCCATCTTTCATTTCCTTGACTTCGATAAAGTGTTTTTTGCCTTCATTGTCGGGGAATTCGATAAAACAGAACGCCCAGAAATTACTGTCATCCTTGACAACAGCCAGACCGCCGACCTTCCAGCCATCGGACTTGGCTTCAATCGCCGTGACATTGGCTTCGATGCTGAGGTCTCCGGATGTTTTATTGTCTTTTAGAAGCAGGAACCCGCCATTGCCGTTTGAGCAGGCCATTTGACCGTCCGCAGTCAGTTGCCAATTCTCGGTCAGGCTCCAGTTAGAGGCATCAGTAAACTTGTCGGACAACTTGATTTCATCTGCACAAACGACTGCCGACAAACCAACACCGAGCATTGCCATGCTTAACAATTTTCTCATTTTCAACCCCCTTTTTTTGGTTTCCTGTTGTGTTGAGAACGGGTAATAGTGCATACCCTCCGTAATTAAGATTATATTATATCCCGGCATTCAAAGAAATTCAATATCATGATTTTCTTTAAATGGTTACGAGAGCGATAATTACTCCGGGGTAAAATTCAATTGGTGGTCACGGTTTTACTGGAACATTGCATTAAATCGTCATTTAAAGCGCAAATTTCAATATAACTTTTTGATTTTTGCTTAACTCGGGCAATCTTAAAACTGTTTTATCGTATTATTTTGTTTAAAACATTTTAAAGAAAAGAGTGACAATGCCGATACAGGCCAAAAGCAATAATATTATTGATATCGCAATTGAGTCCGTGGCGTTCGGCGGCAGCGGCGTGGGCCGCTACTCCGGCATGGTGTGTTTCGTGCCATATACCCTGCCGGGCGAAACTGTCCGGGCCAGGATTATCCAGGAAAAGAAAAGTTACATCATGACGGAACTGCTTCAGGTTCTGGCGCCGTCGCCGGAGCGCATCGTTCCGGCCTGCCCGTTTGCCGGCAGAGTCTGCCCCGGCTGCGCCTATCAGCACATGAAATACGATTGCGAAGTGAACATCAAAGACCAGCAGTTCCGCAACTTCATCAGCAGGATAAAAGATATCAGCCCGGACATTTTCAAGCCGCCGGTGAAATCGCAGCGGGAACTCTATTACCGCAATAAAATGACCCTGCATTCCAGTTTTGACAAAGACGAAAAGCGGCTCGGGTATTTCATGGCGGACAACCGCACCGTGCTGGATATTTCCTGCTGTCCGCTGGCTTCTGAAGCCATCAATGCCAAACTGAAAGCCCTGCGCGACGACCCTGGATTTTCTCATTCTTTGCGCGACGGGATGACCGTCACGTTCCGCGAAACCGCCAATGAAGGTGTCATTTTCTGGCGCAACTCGCCGCCGGATAAAATCAGTTGGCTGAAAGAAGATACCGTCTGCGGCAAAGTTTCAGTTCCGTCCGGCAGTTTTTCCCAGGTCAACCCATTCTGCCGGGACGCCTTGATGCTCACTGTCGGCGACATCCTTAAAGCGGAAAAACCGGAAACTTTCATTGATCTTTACTGCGGGAGCGGACTCTTCTCGGTTGCCGCAGCGACTGCCGGTGTCCCGAATATCATCGGCGTCGATCTGGACGGGCCGGGCATCAAAGCCGCGGAATATAATTTGGCCGGATTCAGCGTCAAATCCATCTTCGCCGCAGGCGAAACCGCCCATACCATGCCGGGCATACTCCGGCAGATTGATCCGGCCGCCGCCGTCCTGGCGGTTGACCCGCCGCGCACCGGGCTTGACGAAAAAACTTTGAAGCTGCTCTGTGCGTCACAACTGAACAAGATTATTTACGTCTCCTGCGCGCCGGACACGCTGCAGCGGGATTTGCAAATCCTCTGCGGGAGCGGTTTCAGGATCGAGTCCACCGGAATTATCGACATGTTTCCGCGTACCGCGCACTTTGAAACTCTTACCCTGCTCAGGAGGGCATGATGGATGCGGAATTAGCCAAAGGTCACCGCGAACGGCTCCGGAAAAAATATTTAGAGGCAGGCATCGGCTCGCTGCACGATTACGAACAGCTTGAACTGCTGCTGACATTCGTTATTCCCAGGAAAGATGTAAAACCCGTCGCCAAAAAGCTGTTGAAAACCTTTAAATCATTTTCCAGAGTGTTCGATGCTTCACTGGAAGAGCTGCGTGCCGTTGACGGCATCGGCGAAAACGCCTCCGTCCTGATTAAGCTGGTCAAAGACTCCTGCGGCAAGTACCTTGAGGATAAAGCCGTCTGTACGGACATCGTCTCCAATCCGGCTGCGGTAATTGATTTCGCCCGCATGTCGCTTGGCGGACTGAAAAACGAGACGTTCATGATTATTTATCTTAACGTTAAAAACCATGTGATTGATTACGAGACTTCGCACGGCACGGTGGACTACGCCGCGGTTTATCCGAGAAACATTATTCAAGGCGCACTAAGCCGGAATGCCTCCGCCATCATCCTGGTTCACAACCACCCCAGCGGGCATTGCGACCCGTCTAAAGAAGACCTCACCCTGACCGCTACCGTAAAATCAGCATGCAAACCGGTGAGCATAAACTTATTGGACCATATTATCGTCGGCAAAAGCGGCTACACCAGTATGGCGGAGAAAAATCTGATTAACCTATAATCCGCAATACATATTTATCCACAAAATACACAAAATAACACAAAAATGGAAGAATTTTTTATTTCCGGCAAAGCCGGAGACTCTTTTATTGTTCTTTTGTGTATTTTTGCGAACTTACGTGATCATTCTTTTGATTTGCACTTTAGGATAGTGTCCGAAATTTACCAGTAAACCAAGCCGCAGATTTGTTGCTTTCAAATAATTTAACAACTGTGCATCATGCTCTCCGGATAAATCGCTCAGCGCTTTCAGTTCGACAATAATCTTGCCATAACAAATAAAATCCGGTTTGTATGTCTGCTTAAGTCTTATTCCTTTGTATCGCAGTTCCAATTCTTTTTGCGAAACAAATGGTATCTGTTTTAAATTGAACTCATGTTCCAAACTTTCCTGATACACGGCTTCCAAAAATCCACATCCCAAGTTGCGATACACTTCAAATATAGCGCCTTGAATAATATAGCACTCATCCCTGAAAAGATTTTCCTCTTCAATTCTTTTTGTGTCATTTTGTGAATTCATACGCTGTTTCCACTCTTAATCTGTAAATGCGACCAGAAATGCCACAAGCATCCATTTGCGGCAAGGAATAAGTCTGGCTGCCAAATATTCAATTTTTTCAATCATTTTTTAATACCCTCTGATCACAATAACAACTAAAATCAATTAATCCCTGCTCAAAAGGACTAACGCTAACGCTTGGCACTGATAAACCCGCAAAGTGGTCTGTTAGAATTATTCATTATGAAGATCGCTTTTTCCTATATTGCATTTCATGCAAAGCGTCCTCAGATTTTCAAGAGTGGTTTCCCCGCCACGAGACCATGGTTTGATGTGATCTGCGTGGAGATTTACGCTTGGATCTTTTGCAGGACTTGCACCACACATCTGACAAATGCAGTTATCGCGAATTAAAACTTGTGCTCTCAAACGCCAGTTGATTTTTCTCGTGGTCTTTCTGTTTGGCTGAACTGAATACTGTTGACTTTGCCAGATATGATGAAAGTCTCAAATGCAAGCAATGTCTTGTTCCAAGAACCGAATCTGTGTTCGTATGTACCAAGAGAAAATTTAGATACGTTTTGTGTCTTATCTAATTCCCTTCCTAAAGGTTGACGACCGATACTCGTCCACACAGCGGCAATATTTTCAAATAATTCCGCGTCAGGGATATTCTGTCGGTTTGGGGCTTCAAGACCAGCTTTCTTGAGCGCTAAATTCCATTGTTTAAACCTTCTGAGAAATGTAGTAACTCCAAAATTTACTTTTGCATCGTATTCGACATGGGGCAGAGTTTTTTGGGAAAATTCAGACGCGACACGCTTCAAATCAGCCAGAAGTTCCTCTTCAGGAATATTTTGTTTTTGAAGTCGGATATGAAATTCGTTCATGACTTCTCCAAAATATTTTTTCTATTCATATCTCTTAGTACCTAACAAGTTTTTATTCAGTTTCCAGTATATCATTAACAACTGCCGGAAAAATCATCCGGCGATCAATATAGAAAATAGATATTTCTCCCCCAATACACAAAATGGCACAAAAACGGAATAAGAATTTTCTATTTCCGGCAGAGCCGGCAACCCTTTTACTTTTGTGTTTTTTTGTGTATTTTGTGGACTTATACGAATTGATCCGCTACGGCTTGATGGACTGGGGTAATCCGTTCTTATTCATATCCGTCAGGATGTCAAGCGCCTCCTGGCTGCCTTTTTCCGCGGCTTGCCTTAAAAGCTCAAGCGCCTTCTTCAGATCTTTCGGAACCGCATTGCCGTTATAGTAAATCACCGCCGCCCTGTAAAGCGCATAAGAGTTGTCTTCCACTCTTCCCTTTTTCAGATAATAATCCAGTTTTTCTTTGGAATCGGTCTGGGTGTCCAGTTTGGCATTCCGGTTAGTTTTATTCGACCAGAACCCCTGATTTATCTGCACTGCTTTCTGCTCGTCATCCCAAAGCATCGAATCCAGCATGAACGCGGCGTTTGAATTTCCCTGCATGGCGGATTTCTTCAGCATCTGCTTGGCCGTATTATTATTAATTACTCTTTGACCCTGCGGCATTTTCAAAATTTCAAGCGACATCCGCGCAAAAATGAACTGGGATTTCGCGTTGCCCTGCTCCGCTGATTTCCGGAAGTATTCGAATGCTTTTGCCCAGTCTTCATTGATGCCGATACCGTCATAATACATCTGCGCGACTTGATACTGCGCCTGCTCGTTGCCCTGGTCGGCGGATTTCAGGAAATATTCGAACGCCTTTGTGCTGTCTAAAGGCACCGTCATGCCGTCATAGTAAATCCGGCCTGTCTCATATTGTGCCAGTTGATTGCCCTGATCGGCGGACTTCTTGAAATAAACAAAAGCCTTTGACGGGCTGGCCGGAACCGCGATTCCGTTTTTATACATTAACGCAATGCGGTATTGCGCCATCTGATTGCCCTGGTCGGCTGAATTCAGAAAGTATTCGAATGCTTTTAAATTGCTTTGGGTCACGCCGGTTCCGTCATAATACATTTGCGCCAGGATGCATTGCGCCTTGTCATTGCCCATATCGGCGGACTTCCGGAATAATTCCAGCGCCCTGGCAGGGTCTTTGGGAACTCCCAGTCCGTCGTTGCAGATTACCGCGTTTCTGTAAAGTTCCGCGGCTTCCGCTCTGATTTTTGCTGCTCTAGCTTCTGCTTCTGCCTTTTCTCTTGCTGCTTTGGCTTCGGCTTCCGCTTTAGCTTTCGCTGCTTTAGCCTGCGCTTCGGCTTCCGCTTTAGCCGCGGCTTCCTCTTCGGCTTTCTCTTTTGCTGCTTTGGCCCTTGCTTCCGCCTCGGCTTTTTCTTTTGCCGCCTGGGCTCTTGCTTCCTCTTCGGCTTTTTCTTTTGCCGCTTTAGCTTCCGCCTCGGCTTTTTCTTTTGCCGCTTTGGCTTCCGCCTCGGCTTTTTCTCTAGCTGCTTTGGCCTTGGCCTCCGCCTCGGATCTGGCCTTGGCTTCCGCTCTGGCCACCGCTTCCGCTTTCGCCTTCACGGCCGCCCGATGCGAGGAATAAAGCCATACGCCGCCGATACAGAGAATAATAACCAGCAGGCTGACGCCGGCAATAATGAATAAATTCTTTTTAGATTTTTTCTGAACCGAGCCGGTGGAATCATTTGTTCCGCCGAGTTGAGCCAACTCATCTGCGGACAAATCTTCTAAATCGCTGACCTCTTCCTCTTCCGCGGGAGGAGTTGTGACCGGCGGCGGAGATGACTGGGGCGCTGAACTGTCCGGCAGATGCTCCGCCGTGTCTTTCCCGCTGTTATCCGCCCCTGTCCCGACTGCATTGCTGTCAGCTTCTTTTTCCGACATATCCGTCTCTTCTTTAGATTGATTTTGATTATTCATTTTCAGTAATTACCTTTTAATTCCGGAAAACTTAAAATTACAAGAACGAAAAAAGTCATCAGCCCGCTTCAGCCATCAGGCCGGAGCTCAAAAACTATCACAAAATAACCTGTGTTCTTATACAGTTCTCCTGCACACTTTGCGTCCCGCACGCCCGTAAAAACATACTCATCGCAGGCAGTCCGAACATCAAATCAGGATATTCGGTTAAAATTCAACAGGTTACCTTATTTCAAGTTCCTTAACATAATTTATCAATACCACAATTCAAATATAAATTCTAATAATGGCTGGATTTGCAAAAGAACTCAGAAAAAAATCTCTCTTTAAGGCATAAGAATCTTACCTTGACCGCCGGTAGACTTCCACCAGGCAATAGGGGCCGGGTTCCCATGAGCCGCTGGCATTGCTCTCTGCTGAAATTGTCCGGGCAGTTGTCCACGCAGTTTCGAGATCATCGATGAGGCAATGTTTGTTGACCGGTATCTTCTCGCAGCCGTTGTTGCATGAAAGCGGCGAGTGTTCAAAACTCAGTTCAGCGATTTCAACGGAGCGGCTTACGATGTCGTATCCGAGAAATTCAAAATCCGCCAGGTCATCTCGCGCGGTGGAGGCAACCTCCAGCGGTTGCAGGACGCCGCCGTCAAATTGGACTGGAAACAGCTTATAGGCAAGCATGGTGAAACCGGCATGGTTAGTGCCAAGAATCTCAAATCCTGTTTCAGGCGTATCGAAAAGACACCATGCGGTATTGTGCTTCCACTGATCGATCCAATCGTCAGGCCCTTTTGAGATACATTCACAAACGCTGTAGATATCCTCGACGACAGGATTCTTGAACCAATCAGTGCGCAGCGCAATTTTTTTCGGAAAGTAGCCGATCAAAACTGATTCTGGTCTATTCATAAGTCCTCATTTCAATTTTCTAAAGATAATTTACCAATACCGCAATTCAAATATAAATTCTGATAATGGCGGGATTTGCATAAGAAGTCAGAGGAAAAGTTTGGCATGTTTCGAAAAGGTTTAAAGATAGTTGACATTTTTTGAGATGCCGCCATTGAGAGCCGTAGGCTAGAATTCATCCTCGTGTATGTTATATCCGCCGCCTAGGCCGGCATCCGTGAGAAGCCGGAAAGCCGCATTATCGCCGGGGGCGTGGCTCCGGTGACGCTTGGACTCCTGCTCTCGGGCACCATCGTCGTCGCCAAAGGCTCGATAAACGGGACAGGCGGAGCGGTTGTCGCCATCGCCGCCTTCGCGATCTTCTATATGACAAAGATCAACCCGCTCCTGGTGATGGCCCTCGCCGCGCTCGCCGGCCTGCTGGGCGGGTGAGGTGATTATGCCAAAGATGCCCCCGATGTCTTCAATGAAGTATTGCGCGAAAACACCAAGGCTAAAGCTTGACGTTGATTTCCAAGTTTTTACATGTCGTGGACCTCTACTTCAGTAACTTGAAGTCCGTATTTTATGTGATAAATTATATTGTTTGTATCAAAGAACATGAGGAAGTTACACCGAAACGAAACAAAATATAATAATGACTGATTCATCTAAAGAACTAAATCGTCTTTTAAAATATTATAAAAGAACTAAAAAACCGATTTCTGTTAATTTTAGGGAATTAGTTCCCGAAATAACATCTCCAGATTTTTATACACACATAATACATCCATACCCAGCAAAACTTTTACCTCACATCCCTAGATTCTTTCTTTCCAATGAGATTTTATCTCAGAAGAAGGACATTGTCTTAGACCCTTTTTCTGGATCTGGAACAGTATTACTTGAAAGTATATTGCAAGCGCGTAACGCCATTGGAGCAGACTGTAATCCAATGGCGAGGCTTATATCTCAGGTAAAGGTAAAGTATCTATCCACTTCAATCTTACTAGGAGCCTGTCGGACTGAGATTTTTATGATTCATAAAAGTAAAATTTTTTATTATTCAGCCCATAATTGCAATACATGAGCTTCAATTTGTATCATAGATATGAATACATAGACTTACT
>Ga0172379_10001367_pt1 | contig 49122 bp, 54 predicted proteins | sample GrowelOW334metaG_FD_119756 | JGI IMG/M metagenome (GOLD analysis project Ga0172379, IMG submission 119756) | Groundwater microbial communities from an aquifer near a municipal landfill in Southern Ontario, Canada - Groundwater well OW334 metaG | ecosystem: Environmental > Aquatic > Deep... | reverse complement strand
TTGCCTCGTCTGATGGCCTTCCTTCTCTTTTAATAAAGCGACTGCCTTTAATTTTTCCGGCGGCGTAGAATCTTTCTTCGTAATCTACGGTTAAAGGGAAATAAGTTTTTTCGCTTTTGCTTTTGCCCAGAACCGCAGTTGCTAAAACGGTTGTTTGACCATAGGTCACCAATGCTGAGCCATTGGTTTGTTGGGCTAATCGGCCCAACTCGACAGAGAGTTCTTTTCCTTCGATCTCTGTTTTAAATGTTTTCACATTCATATATTTTTCGCCTTGATCTGCAAACTTCAGACTACGATTCAAAGAATCTATAATCTATGTGTTCACAGACCAAAACGTATTACTTATTATTTATTTCTTATTCCTATTAAGTACTTTTGTGGGGAAGCGCTAAGATCGACAAAGTCATCGACTGCATCTCTTAATTTTGCCGAGGCACTCTTGCCAAACGAAATCACTTCTACTTGCTGTCCTTGTGATTGTAAAAACTCTACTAACGGCACAAAGTCACCATCGCCGGTGACCAAAACCACGCTATCTAATTTTGTATTCAAACTAATTGCATCCACTGCCATACCAACATCCCAATCTGCCTTTTTCATTCCTCCGGGAAAGATTTGTAAATCCTTGCTTTTGACTTCGATTCCTGATTTGGTTAACGCTTCTAAAAACGCTTTTTCGTCTCCAGATTCAGTAGTAACAACATAGGCGATTGCTCTAATCAATTTTCTGTTAGCAACCGCAGTTTTCAAGATTTCTTTAAAATTAACCCTTGCTCCGTAGAGATTTTTTGCAGAATGATACATGTTTTGGACATCCATAAACACGCCCACTCTCTGATCTTTATTTTTAATAATAGACATAAATTATTTTTTCAAGCCCAATGCTTTAATTACTTTTTTATAGCGAGATTCATTATCTGAACTTAGCCATTCAAGTAATTTTTTGCGTTTTGAAACCATGCCCAAAAGACCACGTCGAGAGTGGTTATCTTTGGGGTGTTTCTTTAAATGATCAGCTAATTCGGTAATTTGTTGAGATAAAATCCCAATCTGAACATCAGCCGATCCTGTGTCGGTATCATGCACTTTGTGCTCGGTAATAATTTTCTTTTTCTTAATTTTTCCTAACATGATTATTTATTTACTTAAAAATTATTTTTATAAAATCATTATACTACACATTAATTCTCTTGCCAAGAGGGTAGGGTGGAAATAAAAATTAAAATATTGTAGTATTAAAAAGTGATGATAAAAAAATCATTTAATTTATTTTTAGTCGTTTTAATCGGGCTGACAATTATAGCCCCTCTCTTTGCATCCGCCGATACACCAAACCTGCCTGCCGGTAGGCAAGGATTAGAAATAGATTTCTTTTATTCTGAAACGTGTGTCCATTGCAAGGCAGAAAATGCTTTTTTAGATAAAATTGAACCAAATTATCCTGGCGTGAGGATTAATCGTTATTTAATTACAGACACAAGTAAAAGACAATTATTAATTGATTCCTTAAAAAAACACAACGGAGAAGAGTATCTAGGACGGGTGCCGATGACTTTTGTGGGTAAAGACTTTTTCCCAGGATTTGACAGTGAAACGGGAGATGGTCAGAAAATCATTGAATCAATTGAGTGGCAATTGGCCAATCCCGATAACGATTCAGCCGACAAAAATAACGGTAAAATTAAACTGCCGATAATTGGCACGATTGATTTAACAAAATATTCAACGTTAATGCAGGCAATGATCTTGGGATTTTTTGATGGATTTAATGTATGTTCTCTTGGTGCATTGGTAATGATTTTGGGGTTGGTCTTAATTTTAAAGTCTCGACCAAAAATATTACTTTTCGGTGGACTATATATTTTTATTACAGCACTAATCTACGGGGTCTTAATTTTTTTGTGGTATCGATTGTTCTATTTTTTAAGTCCGGCGTTAAAAATAATGAATCTGTTTGTAGGAATTCTAGGAATCATGGGAGCGATATATTTTTTAAAACAATTTTTAAAATCCAGAAAACAGAATCTGGTTTGTGACAGTCAAGGAAATAAAATTGTTAATAAGCAATCTTTAAAAATTCAAGAAGCGTTCCAAAAATCTGGCGGGATTTGGGGATTAATTATTGGGGTTATAGTTTTTGCTTCGGTAATTACAATCGTGGAATTTCCCTGTTCAGCAGTTGTGCCGGTTTTATTTGCTGGGATTATGACGAATGCAGGAGTTGCTCCGTCTAGTTACGTTCTTTATTTGATTATATACATTCTGTTCTATATGCTTGACGAGATTGTTGTTTTCTTGATTGCCGTGTTCACAATGAATATAAAAATTGCATCAGGAAAAGCAATGAAGTGGCTAAGCTTGATTGAGGCGATTGTTTTGTTGGCAATGGGAATTTATTATTTGTCGGGAATATTATAGAAACACAGATAATCACAAATTTTTACACAAATATTCACAAATAAAAAATCCCCTTTACACTATTTAGTGTGAGGGGATATTTTTGACCAAAAATTAATTTTAATGTATGATTTTACTGTTACTATTCGGATCGCCCTTATGGTGAAATGGATATCACGTTAGTCTTCGGAACTAAAATTGGGGGTTCGAATCCTCCTGGGGGCATATATGAAAACAACTAATCTAAAACCAAATCAAGGAAAAAATTTATCGATTGAATTTGAGGGCAAAAAATATTCCAGATTGCCGATAAAGACCCATTTAATTCACATCAAAGAACCATTTTTTCCGATTATAGAAAGATACGTTCTTCCCGAAATTATTGAGGGTGATATTATTGCAATTTCGGAAAAATTTATCACTATTTCGCAAGGAAGAATTATTCATCAGTCGGTGGTGAAGCCAAGTTTATTGGCCAGATTTATAGTAAAAGGTGTTAAGAAATACGAAAACGATATCGGTTATTCAAGTCCTAAAAAAATGCAGGTAGCAATAATGCAGGCTGGATGGTGGAGAGTTTTTGTAGCAATGATAATTGGTAGTGCGACGAAAGTTTTAGGTAGACATGGAGATTTTTATCGAATTGCTGGACACAGAATTTCAGAAATCGATGGATTTAATCCTGATGCCATACCGCCTTTTAATGAGTATGCAATGATTGGGCCAGAAAATCCGAACAAAACCTGTCAGGAAATAGAAGATAAATTCAATATACCTACAGTAATTATTGATGGCAACAATATCAATACCGAAGTTTTAGGTTTAAGCAGTAAGGTGCCATTCGACAAAAACACAATAAGGTCAATTCTGATAGACAATCCAATGGGACAGGGCGACGAATTAACACCGATTTGTATTATCAGAGAAACAAATTAAAACACATGCGCTGTTAGCCCAGTTGGTAGACCTGCCTGCCGGCAGGCAGGGCAGCTCCTTTTTAAAATACAATAAAACAATCAATCGAAACATCACGCGCTGTTAGCTCAGTTGGTAGAGCAGCTCCCTCTTAAGGAGATGGTCGGGGGTTCGAATCCCTCACGGCGCACATTTGACATAGATTTTTAAAAATTTTATGCTTTAAATCAAGCGCTCATAGTTTGCTCGGCACGGTAGACCTGCCTGCCGGCAGGCAGGGCAGCTCCCTTCTAAAATAATGAATGAGATCTATTTCGTATACGTTTTACAAAGCGAAAAAGATAAAAATATTTACATAGGCATAACCGACGATTTAGAACGTAGATTAAAACAGCATAATGCTGGCAGAAATCTTTCGACAAAATATAGAATTCCGTTTGAGTTGATTTATTCGGAGGAATGCAGGAATAGGACAGATGCTCGTAATAGAGAAAAATTTCTTAAATCCGGATGTGGACGAGAATGGATTAAAGAAAATGTTTTGCGCTCATAGCTCAGCCGGTAGAGCAGCTCCCTTTTAAGGAGATGGTCGGGGGTTCGATTCCCTCTGAGCGCATCGAAAAATTAGTGAACTTATAGCTCAGCACGGTAGACCTGCCTGCCGGCAGGCAGGGCAGCCTTCCCTTTTAAGGAGATGGTCGGGGGTTCGATTCCCTCTGAGCGCATCACAAAAATCACCCCGCAGCTGCGGGGTTTATTTGTCAGAAAAGCATTTTTAAGGTATGGTTAAGATATATGAGTACAGGATTGCCAAATTTCGAAAAAAAATTCCCGATACAAAAAATTGTCGATCCAAAAAATGGGGAATCCGTCGACAACAGAGATGGCTTTATTAAAACTAAAAGAGCATTTGCTGATGAAGCGTTTGAACTTCATGAGCAAAGAATGAGAGAGATACAAAGAAAAGAAATTCCCAAAAACGAAAAAGACATCGAAATTATAAATTTAATCAATCAGAAAACTAACGAGTTATTAAAAAAATACAATCTAAGCGCTCTTAATGTTTCTCCGGAACAGATTCATCTTTTGTCGGAAGAAGATTATAGCCGACTTTCGGCACAAAATATGGCATCTTCAGTTAGCGCCGAATACAGTTGGTATGATCAGTTCGTATTGGTTAAAAAGAACAACTCAAATCTAGTTTTTGCTGTAAAATTATTTCATGAATTGATGCATTTTAAATCGTATCAGTCTATACAAATAACGGACCAGAAAAGAATTGAGTTGTATCGATTAGGTTTCATAGTCAATTCTCATAACAGGAGAGACCGTTATTTTCAAAATATAAATGAAGCGATTACAGAAAAGTTGTCTAAACAATTTTATAATTATGAACTAAAGTCAACCCCATTGTTTCAAGCAGAGATAGAAGATGCAGAACGCTTAAGAGAGCATTCATTAGCGGCAGCAAAAAATCTAGCCGAGACAGAAGACGCCATCGATATTTTTCAGGCAGATTTCAATAATCATACTTTTGAATGTTTTAGTTATCTTGAACAAAGAAGAGCGCTAGATGAGTTAATAGATAAATTATTCTTTAAAAATAGAGAAGAATTTAGAAGCAGAAAGCAGATCTCTGATATGTTTGTTAAAGCGATGTTGGGTGGCAATATTTTACCAATCGGTAAATTAATTGACCGCACATTCGGCAAGGGAACGTTTAGGAAAATTGGCGAATTAGATGCTGAACCAGAAAAATTAAAAGAATTTGTTGACGCGTTATGACAATTCCAAAGGAAGTCAATTTAATATTAGAAAAGTTAATTAAAGGTGGCTACGAAGCATATGTCGTTGGTGGATGTGTGCGAGATTTATTATTAGATAAAAAGCCTAACGACTGGGATGTTACAACCAATGCCAAACCGGAACAGATTAGAAAATTATTCCCTAAAAATTTTTATGAAAACATGTTTGGCACGGTTAGTGTAATCACTAACTCTGAAGATGAAACATTAAAGATTGTCGAAATTACGCCATTTCGTTTGGAGGGGAAATATTCTGACAAGCGTCATCCCGACGAAATAACTTTTGCCAAAAAATTAGAAGACGACCTGGCAAGACGGGACTTTACAATAAATGCTTTAGCGCTGGACGGAGAAAACAAAATTATTGATTTTTTTGACGGACAAAAAGATTTAAAGAAAAAAATAATTCGTGCAGTTGGAGACGCAAATAAAAGATTTGATGAAGACGCACTAAGAATGTTGAGAGCGGTGCGCCTTGCCTGCACTCTTGATTTCACAATTGAGGAAAAAACCTTCAAAGCAATCCAAAAGAATGCAGAATTAATTCAGATGATTTCCAACGAAAGGATTCACGACGAATTAATTAAGATTTTTCAAACTCCAAAAGCAGCAAACGGAATCGATTTACTAAGACAAACAAATTTACTAAAATTTATCTTGCCCGAACTTGATAAGGGCGTAGGCGTAAGTCAAAACAAGCATCACATTTACGATATTTATGAACACTCTTTGAGAGCACTAGACGAAGCGTCAAAGAAAAATTTCAATTTAGAAGTTAAGGTTGCAGCATTGTTTCACGATATCGGTAAGCCAGAAACCAAACAAGGCGATGGTCCAGATTCTACTTTTTATAATCACGATTATGTCGGCGCAAAGTTTACCGATAAAATTTTGAAAAGATTAAAATTTTCTAATAAATTTATTGATAAAGTTGTTTTATTGGTTAAAAATCATATGTTTGTCTCTGATCCAGAAAAATTAACCGATGCTGGTGCGAGAAGATTACTTAAAAGAGTGGGGCAAGAAAATATCGTGGATTTAATTAATTTGAGAGTTGCCGATAGATTGGGCATGGGAAGACCGAAAGAAAAACCCTATCGTTTAAGGACGATTGAATATATGATTGAGAAGGTTTCCAAAGATCCAATTTCGGCAAAAATGTTGAAAATTAATGGCACAGATATAATGAAAATTTTAAAAATTGAACCCAGTCCGAAAGTGGGTGCAATTTTAGATGTTTTGTTGTCAGAAGTAATTGAGGAGCCAAAAAACAATAATAAAAAATATTTAGAAAAAAGAGTTTTGGAATTAAACGAGAAAAATCTTGAAGTTCTCCGCAAGCTAGCCAAAGGTAAAATTGAAGAAAAAAAGGAAGAAGAGGACCTCAAAATCCGTGAAAAATATTGGATAAAATAAAAAATCAGTAGGACTTCCTACTGATTGTATTGACCAAGTTTTTCCTCAACCCCTTCATCGAAAATACGATAATCAATTGTGAGTTCTTCGCCCGTCTTTATGATTCTGCTCGTTACAAAGATCTCTCCAAACTTATCAGACACAAGGTTTGGTGCATCTGAATGATTTAAAAATTGGGCAATATCAAGAGTGTGTAATCCTATCTTTGGCACCCAATAAACTCCTTCAGAAAACACACAGAGATCTTTGATGGCTTGTGCCACGCTTGGATGGATTTCCTTTAACTCTTCTTTTTTGAAGGGGATCCATTCCTTATCTTCGTCTTCTGGAAAAGGATCGGCGTCGGCAGGTATGTCTCTTATGGCGAATACTCCGACCCCAGAAATTGGTGAAGGCATGAGCCGACAATAAACTTCTTTTTTAAGATGCAATAATAATCGGTTTTTATTCATAAGAGTTTTTCTTGTTAATATTGTATATAAGATAGCATATCGTTGAATTTATGTAAAATAAAAACCGGGGAAGAGTATGTCGGTAGTACGCACGCTTCGGGTGCGTGAAGATCGGGTTCAATTCCCGGTTCCCCGAATAATGTAAGTTTCCCGCATAGCGGGATCCCGCCTTGCGGGACAAATCCCTGCCTGCCGGCAGGCAGGCGGGTAGCCCGACTTCGCGTGGCCGAAGCCACGTTTCGTCGTGGCGAAGGCCCGATAATTAATTAAAAGTACAAAAACATAATGGAACAATTTAAACACAAACAGATAAAACCAAAACCACAAATGCAAAGACCGCAAATGCAAAAAAAATCGAAACAGCCAACCCTAAGAATTATTCCTTTGGGTGGGATGGAAGAGGTCGGTAGAAATATGACCGTTTTTGAATACGGAGAAGATATTGTGATTTTAGACATGGGAATTCAGTTTCCCGAAGAAGATATGCCGGGAATCGATTTTATTATTCCAAACATTAGCTATCTAAAGGGTAAGGAAAAAAATATTAAAGGAGTAATTTTTAGCCACGGACATTTAGATCATATTGGTGCTGCACCATTACTTTTAAAAAAACTTGGTTACCCAACAATTATTGGTAGGGACTTAACGATTGCTTTAATTGAAAAAAGAATGCAAGAATATGACAAAGATTCAATGAAACAATTAAAGATTATTAAAATTAAATCAATCGATGAACGATTAACGTTGGGGAGGTTTAGAGTTGGATTTTTTAATGTCGAACATTCAATTATGGACGCAGTCGGCGTGGTAATTAATACACCCGATGGAACAATTATTCATCCCGGTGACTGGACAATGGAAAAAGATTCAGATACGCACAAAGCCGTAACATACAACCATTTGGCGTCCTTGCCTGGACCAAAAATATTAATGCTTGAAAGTTTAGGATCGATGGACACGAGCAAAGAAAATGTCTTAGAAAAAGACATGTATGCCAATTTGGAAAAATTAATTAGTAGTGCCCAGGGCAAGGTAATTATTGGCACTTTCTCTTCACAAATAAAAAGAATTGGCGATATTATCGAATATGCCAAAACGATTGGTAAAAAAGTAGCACTTGATGGCTATAGCATGAAAATGAACGTAGAAATTGCTCAGGGACTAGGATACATTAAGACAGACAAAGAAACGCTTATTGGAATTAACGAGATTAATAAGCACCCAGAAAACAAAATCATTATTATTTGCACTGGAGCACAAGGAGAAGGCAATGCCGTTTTATCGCGAATAATCACCGGCGAACATAGATTCGTTCGAATTAAAAAGAACGATACAATAATTTTCTCCTCGTCGATTATCCCTGGCAACGAGAGAACAATTCAACAAATGAAAGATGGATTGTATCGTCAATGCGATAATGTTGTACATAACGAAATTATGGATGTACACATGAGCGGACATTCCAATGCTGAAAACATTAAGGAAATTATTAGGCAAATCAGACCAGATTATTTTTTGCCAGTTTACGCTTATCATTATTTTTTGAAGGAATCGGCAAAATTAGCAATGCAGGTTGGAATTTCGAGAGATAGAATTTTTGTTTTAGACAATGGTTCGGTTCTTGAGTTTCACAATGGATCGGTAAAAGTTTTAAGTAAGAAAGTTGATACAAATTATGTTTTTGTCGATGGATTGGGGATTGGCGACATTGGTCATGTTGTATTGCGAGATCGCCAAACAATGGCCGAAGACGGAATGTTTGTAATTATTGCCACCATTGATAGACAAACCGGAAAAATTAAAAACAGTCCAGATATAATTTCTCGCGGGTTTATTTATATGAAAGAATCGAAACAACTTTTAACCGAAGTGCGCAAGAAAGTCAAAGATATTGTTGAGCACACTACCGCTCCCGGCACGCCAATTAATTGGGTATTTGTTAAGGACAGTTTACGTGACAAGATTGGTCAGTTTCTTTATAGTAAAACCAAGCGCAGACCAATGGTCTTGCCAGTCATTATTGAAATATAGACAAAATTAAAATAAAAAAAAGGGGAACACGTTTCGTGTTCTCCTTTTTGGTTGTTCAAGATATTATGAGGCTTAGCCTTGTAATATCTTACCATTAAAATCTTTATATTTTTTAGAATCGAATTTCCAAAATTCCAAGGGTACGGGAATTTTGCCCGCACCGTTCGGTGCATCAATGATATATGTTGGAAATGCTAGTCCGCTTAAATTTTTTCTTAGTTCGGTAACAATTTTTATTTCTTTTTTAAAATCGACAATAAAATGTTCAGCCCCTTTAACTGGATCACAGTGGTATAAATAATATGGCTTAATTCCAATTTCAATTAATCCAGAAAATAATTTATAAAGCGTATCAAATGAATCATTAACATTTTTTAAAAACACCGATTGAGATAAAAGCATTGTCGAAACCTGTTTTAATTTATTTATAGCGATAATCGTCTGCTTAGTGATTTCTTTAGGATGTTCAAAATGGATTAACGTATATACGGTCTTATTTTCAATTGTTTTTAAAATACCAATTAATTCTGAATTTATTTTTTGAGGGTCAGCAACTGGCAGACGAGTGCCAATTCTAATGATTTTGATTTGTGGAAGCTTGGAAAGTTTAGATAATATTTTTTGTAATAAAATGGGCACAGTCAAAGGATCTCCACCAGATAAGATTATCTCTTTTATTCCGGAATGTTTTTTAATATAAGCAATAATATTATTTAAATCTTGGTCCGACAACATTCCGTTTTTGATATCAGAAACTTTTCTGCGTCTAGTACAGAACCGACAATAGGCAGCACAATTTAGGGTTAATAAAATCAATGCGCGATTATGATATTTATGAACCAATCCACGAACAACGGTGTGATGTTCTTCCATTAATGGATCGGCGAAAGTAGATTTTTCTCCAATGACTTCTTGTTTAGAATAGACAAATTGACGCTTGATTTCTGGACAAGTTTTGGTTAATTTTGATAAATGTGGGGTTAATTTGTTCGTGAGCATTTTAATTTTTTATAAAATAAAAATCCCGCCTGCTTTTTTGTAGCATAGGGATCGTGAATAAATTTTTTCAGATAGTCTTCATTTTTAATCGCTCTTGATTTAATTTTAGCACAATAAATTATCGTGTCAAATCACCACTCTTTCCTTTTTACTAAAAATGGTTTATAATACCTATACTATGAATACAATTAAAAAAATATTACAAAAAATAAAAGCGTTGAGTAAAAAAACCAGGATAATTCTTGGTGTCGTTTTAATTATAATTATTTTAATTTTAATTCCAATTTTAAAGCCCAAAAAACCAGTTTATGAATTGGGCAATGTTATCAGAAGCGATGTGGTTCAAGAAATTTCTGCTAACGGAACAGTGGAATCAACAAATGAGATCGATCTAAAATTTAAAACAGCAGGAACAGTTGAGAGAATCTCAACGAAGGTTGGCAACAGCGTCAAAAAAGGAGCATATTTAGTGGCCCTGGAATCAGGTACGGTTTATAGTCAATATTTGCAGGCACAAGCCAGTTACAACCAAGCAAAAGCAAAGTTAGATCAATTATTGGCTGGCGTGAGTGACGAAGAAATTAATGTTGCGGATCAAATTTTAAAAAATGCACAAATATCGTTTGATGATGCAAAAGTAAAAGCGGAAAACGATCTCAATCAAGACTATAGTAATGCGTTGGTCTATTTAATCGGCGTATCTAGTAAATGTAACAAAGCAATTACTGACTTAAAAGATATTGAAAAATCATATTTTAGCGATAGTAGTAGTTTTTCGAAAACATTTATAGAAAAAAGAGGACAATCGGAAGAAACCTTTGTGATTGCACAAAAAGCAGTTGAAGATTCAACAGATGATCCGACTAAAGAAAATATCGATTCTGCTCTATCTAAAATGTGGACAACGCTTCAAAAAACCTCCGAAGTTTTAGACTACGCAAGAACATCAATGAGCGATCCATCATTCAAAAGTGTCGATGCGGGAGATAAGACCACAATAACCACCAACTCAGGAGAAATAAATACAGTATTCTTAAATGTTTCTAATTCTCAAATAGAAATTGCTAATCAAAAAACCACTAATCAAATTAATATTAATTCTGCAGAAAATGCATACAATAAAGCAAGAGTTGATTTAGATAAATTGGTCGCCAAGCCACGCGAGGTTGATATTGCGGTCTATCAGGCAGATGTCGACAGGTACAGGGCGAATCTAAATGAATATGCGACAAAATTGAGAGATGCTTCAATTATAGCTCCGTTTGATGGGGTGGTTGCAAAAATAGATGCTAAAATTGGAGAAACAATTAACACGGAAAAAATCGTTGTTATTTTGATTAATCCTAGGGGATTACAAATAGAAATTGATGTGCCAGAAACCGACATTTCTAAGGTAAACTTGGACGATTCCGTTGAAATAACACTAGATGCGATTTCTGAACAAACTTATTTCGGACAGATTATAGAAATGGATTCCGGAAAAACCTTAATCGATGGGGTTGTCTACTACAAAATTAAAATTTTATTTGAAGGAGACAACACAAAAATAAAATCAGGAATGTCTGGAGACGCAACAATTCAAACCGAAAAAAAAGACAACATCTTGAATGTTCCACAACGTGCAATAGTTTCTAAAAATGGGAAGAAGTTTGTAAGAATTTTAGATGGAAAAGATATTATCGAAAAAGAAGTCGTGACTGGATTAAGAGGAAGCAAGGGAGAAATTGAGATTATAAGTGGTTTAGTGGAAGGAGAAGAAATAATCACTTATTTGAAAAACGGAAAATAAAAATGATCGAGGTTAAGGACTTGCGAAAAGAATATTGTGATGGAGAGATGAAGACAACTGCTCTGGACGGAGTTTCTTTTAATATTCAAAAAGGAGAATTTGTGGCAATTATGGGGCCGTCTGGTTCGGGGAAATCCACATTAATGCATATTATGGGATTTTTAGACAGACCAAGTTCGGGAATCTTTAAATTTGAAGATCAAAGTATCGAAGAATTAAACGACGATCAGTTGGCATTTATACGTAACAATAAATTGGGATTTATTTTCCAGTTTTTTAATTTACTTCCACGCACATCGGTTTTTGACAATGTAAAACTCCCCTTAATTTATACCAAAATTTCTGAAGAAGAAAAAAATCAAAGAATTCTATCAGCAATAAAAGCAGTGGGACTAGAACACAGAATCAAGCACTTATCGAATCAATTATCTGGAGGAGAACAACAAAGAGTGGCAATTGCACGCGCGATTGTGAATAATCCTTCGGTCATCTTTGCTGATGAGCCCACGGGAAACTTAGACAGTAAATCTGGACAACAAATTATGGAAATTTTACAAGATTTAAACGATGCTGGTCATACAATTATTTTGGTAACCCACGAACAATACACAGCAGAAACAGCAAAAAGAATAATTAAACTAAGAGATGGTCAAATTGTTAGCGATGAAACGGTTAAAGACAGAAAAATTGCTAAACAAGGATTCGTAAAATAAATGAAATACAGGGATTTAATAAAACTATCATTTAGAACGCTAAGAACCAACAAAATGCGTTCAGCGTTAACTATGCTTGGCATTATTATTGGTGTTGGTTCGGTAATTTTAATGATGTCTTTGGGCAATGGTGCACAAAATTTAATTGTTGGTCAGGTTGCCTCTATGGGCTCAAACAACATCTATATTGAACCTGGTTCTCCGGCCGGATCAATTTCCCAACAGACAATAGATCAATTGGGTAAAGTTAGCTTAAAAGCCAAGGATGCTTTAGCGATTGCCAAAGATCCAAACGTAGAAAAAGTTTCTGTAATGATATACGGAAATGGAATTGCGAGTTATCTTGGCGAGGATAAAAAGATTACTTTTATGGGAGTTGACTCAGCATCAATGGAAATAAGTGATCTTTCGATTATGTCTGGTAGAGGGATTAATGATGATGATGTAAATGGAATGACAAAAGTTATAGTTTTGGGACACAAATTAGCAGGAGATTTATTTGGAGAAGACGATCCAATAGGTAAGAATGTAAGAGTTAAAAAATTAAATTTAAAAGTAGTTGGTGTTTTAGAGGAAAAGGGTGGACAGATTTTCCAAACATTTGATGATTATGCCTATATTCCCGTAACTACAACGCAGAAACTTTTAATGGGAGTTGATTATATTAATGCTATTTTAGTAAAAGCAAAAAGCGAAGAAGTAATTGATCAAGTTGTCGAAAACGCAAGAATAGTTTTAAGAGAACAACACAATATTTATAATCCAGAAGGAGATTTAACCAAAGACGATTTCAAAGTAATGAGCCAAGTTGATATGGCAAACATGCTTACCCAAATTACTGGTGCTTTGACTGCATTTTTGTCTTCAATTGCTGCGATTGCGTTGGTTGTGGGAGGAATCGGCATTATGAATATTATGTTAGTATCGGTTACGGAAAGGACCAGAGAGATTGGCCTAAGAAAGGCAGTGGGTGCGCGCAACAAAGATATTATGAATCAATTTTTATTAGAAGCAATTACCCTGACATTACTCGGTGGAATTATCGGATTTTTAGGCGGAACACTATTATCTTTCGGCGCATCGATAGCCCTGACAAGTGCCTTAAAATCAACTTGGGGCTTTACAATTCCGATTGGTGCGGTTATTCTTTCACTTGGGGTGGCAACAGCGATTGGCTTAATTTTTGGCATCTATCCAGCCAGAAAAGCATCGAAATTAAATCCAATCGAAGCCTTGCGTCACGAATAAAACGGGCTTATAGTATAGTGGTAATATACGTCATTCGCATTGACGAGACGGCAGTTCGATTCTGCCTAAGTCCACCACTTCGCTCTTCGGAAAACCTCAGAGCTTCGCGGTGCAAGCAACATTAATACAAAATCACCGTATAATAATAAATGAAAACAAACTCTATTGGAACAAATGCCGATATTTCGGCTGGAGTAGATATTTCTAAGGTTCATGGTAATTATTTCGCTGACCCCAAAAACATTGAAAGATTTATCGATTTGGGCATAAAACCAATAATCAAAGATTTCCCCAAGAAAATGAATTACGTAGATTTTGGTGGTGGACAGGGCCATTTAACCATTTTGGTTAAAGAATATTTGGAAAAAAACAGTTTCAACGTGAGTGCAACTGTTGCGGATGCTAATGAGAACTATCTTTTAACGGCCAAAGAGAAGAGTCTTGATACGAGATTATGTAATCTCGAAGATGCGCCTTTCTCCAACACAGACTTGATCACGATGAGAGCAGTCCTTCATTATAATGTTCCAGATAATCAAAAATTAATATTAAAAAATGTCTTTAATGCCTTAAAAATTGGAGGATACTTTGTTCACCAGAATAGTTCAGGAAATAAAGAGAATTGCGAATTACGTTCTGCCTTGGTGAATATACCAGAACTTGGCAGGGCTGGAGCCGGAGATTATCATTGGATTTCCGAACAAGAGTATCGATTTTTAATAGAGGGTGCTGGTTTTTCGACAACAACAATTGTTGGCTATGCACAACCTAATTCATGGGGGCCAGACGAACAATGGGATAGATTTAACGACAAAATAACGAAGATAGCAACAGAAAATAAAGATGAAGAAACACTGCGTGACATCGAAACAAGAAAGAAAATTTATTTAGATAAGGCTTACGCGATGATTAGAGAATATTCAGAAAAATATGGAAAAGAGTATCTGGGCGCAAAAGATTTAGATGACGGCAAAATTGTGATTGAATATTTGTATCCGATTATTGTTTCTAGGAAATAATTTATTTTAGCGTGGTATTTTATATAAAGCATATGAAAAAACAAAAAACAATTTTAGTCACAGGCGGGGCAGGATTTATCGGCTCGCACCTTTGTGAATATTTATTAAATCAAGGCAATAAAGTGATTTGTCTTGATAATTTTTATAGTGGATCGAAAGATAACATTAAACACTTATTAAAAAATTCCGATTTTGAATTATTTGTTCACGACGTAATGAAACCATTTTATAAAGAAGTTGATTTAATTTATCATCTAGCTTGTCCGGCAGCACCAATTAGTTACCAATTTGATCCGATTTATACCTTAAAAACCAATATTTTGGGTGCGATTAATGTTTTAGAATTAGCGCGCGTGAGGAAAGCAAGAATATTATTTACTTCAACTTCGGAGGTTTATGGCGATCCCCTTGAACATCCGCAAAAAGAATCTTATTTTGGTAACGTTAACCCAATTAGCGTGAGGGCTTGTTATGACGAAGGAAAACGTGCTTCAGAAACATTGTTTATGGATTATCATCGTCAATTTAGCGTGGATACTAAGATTGTAAGAATTTTTAATGCTTTCGGTCCAAAGATGACTTCTAATGATGGCAGAGCAATTTCCAATTTTATCGTTAAGGCATTAAGAGGCGAAGATATTTTGATTTATGGAGATGGCAAAAATACCAGAAGCCCTCAATACGTTACTGATTTAATTGACGGATTAGTTAAAATGATGGGAAAAGATGACTTTCTTGGGCCGGTTAACTTGGGCAACCCAGAGGAAATTACAATGAACGAATTAGCAGAGAAGATAAAAACAATGTGTTTATCTAATTCAAAAATCATACACATCAAAGAACAAGAAGGAGATCCCAAAAAGCGCTATCCAGATATTTCTTTGGCGAACAAAGAGCTGGGATGGAATCCAGAAATAAAATTAGAAGAGGGATTAAAAGAAACGATAAAATATTTTTCAGAAAAATTAAAAGTTAAAACCAACATTTTGATTTTTTCAACCGCCTATGACAAATTATCTGGGCCAGCGGAAAAAGTTATCGAAAAATTAGTCGGCGATTTACCAAATTTCCAATTTCATGTTGTTGCTAGCCGTTTGGATAAAAAACTAGCGAAACTAGAACAAGAAAACAATCTTACGGTACACAGAATCGGCATGGGCAACGTCTTCGATAAATATTTGCTATCTTTGCTCGGCCCAATAAAAGCAAGGAATTTACATAAAAAAGAAAAATTTTCTTTGGTTTGGTTAATTATGCCAAGCTATGGATTGATTCCAGCTTTGATTTTTAGAATTTTACACAAGATTCCATTTATATCTTTGTTTTACAAGGGCGATGTTAAAAACAAAAATTTCTTTAAAGGTAAATTAATCCAACCATTATATAAATGGGCATTTAAGAAATCAGAGATTATAAAGACACTAGACCAGTCGACAATCGACAAATTAAAGGAAACAGGACAGGACTTTGAACTAGATTTGTTTTGGGCGGAATCGGGTCTTGATGCACACAGCATTAAAGAAGTAAGCGATAAAATTATAAATAAAATCAGTAAGCGCTTATATTTACCTAAATAATTGTTATTCTAATAAATATGAAAATTTTAATTCCATCGTTACATTATCCTCCAGTTATTGGGGGTTTTGAGATTTTTACTCAAAGCGTAGCAGAGAGAATTGGTAAGATTGAAGAAGTGTTTGTGGTTACCTGTAGAGTAATTAATACACCGAAAGAGGAAGTTAAAGATAAATTAAAGATATTTAGAACTTCTCCACAATTATTAAAAGATCTGTCCTACAGTAATTCTAAGTTTCTTTTGGGTTCAATGATTTGGATTTTCTTTAAATCGTGGAGATTAATTAAAAAAGAAAAAATTGAACTAGTTCATGCTCAAGGATTTTTAAGTGGAATTTTGTGTTATTTATTAAAAAAAATCACTAAAGTTCCTTACGTGATTACAATCCAATCGGCTGATTTTAGCGTTTATCATCACAAATTAAATTTTAAGCCAATCGTAAAATTTTACGAGAAATTAGAAAATGCTATTTTCAATAATGCGATATTTTGTCATACAATCAGCAAGCACTTGGAAAGACACTTTCAAAGATACAAAGTTAAGGGAACGATAGTTATTCCCAATGGTGTTGATGTGGAAAAATTTGTTTTTGACCCAAATAAAATGCAAACCAGAAAAGATCTTGGGTACGATACAAAAAATCTAATTGTTTGCGTTTCGAGACTAGAACACAAGAATGGCACACACGACCTGATTGAAGCAGCGAGCATTTTGCAAAAAGACATTAGTGATTTCAAAATTGTTGTCTGTGGTAGCGGTTCACAACAAGAAGAACTTCAAAAAATGATTAATAAATTTGGATTAGAAGATAAAATTTTCCTATTGGGAAGTGTTTTATATGCAAAAATTCCTCAATATATGGCGATGGCAGATGTTTTTATCCGACCGTCGTTGGCAGAGGGATTTGGTAATGTTTTTATCGAAGGAATGGCAGCGGGTGCAGCAGTAATCGGAACGCCAGTTGGCGGAATTGTAGATTTTTTAAGAGACAGAGAAACGGGAATTTTTTGCGAACCAGGCAACCCAAGAGATATCGCCGAAAAACTTAAATTAGTCTTAACCGACAAAGAGTTAGCACAAAAGATAATTAAACAAGGATCACAAATGGCCCGCGATGTTTACAGTTGGGATGTAATTGCAAAACAGGTTAGAGAATTGTATTTAAAAATATTGAATAAGTGAATAAGATTACTACAATAATTTTTGATTTCGGAAATGTGATCGCATTTTTCGATCGCATGAAAACATGCCAAAAACTTGTTAAGTTTTCGTCATATTCCGCTGACGAGATTTATGCTAAAATTTTTGAATCAGAACTAGAACCAGAATTCGATCAAGGAAAAACCACGCCCCAAGAATTTTTTCAATTAATTATTAATGCGATATCCCTAAATAAGAATATTGATTTTAAGTTTTTTTGTGAAATCTGGAATGATATTTTTGAACTAAACTTAAAAATGGAAAAATTAATAAAACTGTTAAAACAAAAAGGATATAGATTAGCACTATTATCAAATGCCAATAAACTGCATTCAGATTTTTTTCGAGAAAAGTTTTCTGTGCTTAATCTTTTCGATAAATTTATTTTTAGTCACCTGAAAGGCTATCATAAACCCGATTTTCGTATGTGGACTGAAAGCGGAGAAAGACTAGAAAACTGTATTTACGTCGACGACATTGAATTGTATGCTAGATCATCAGAAGAAGCAGGGGTTGCAAAAGCATTTATATATAACGCAAAACATCACGAAGAATTTGAAAAAGAATTGTTGGAATTTTTAAATATTGACAAAAAAGAAAAATAGACATGGACATTGGAGCAAAAGGGTATTCTATTTGGCTGATTCCCGAAAAGAATATTTTTGATCGTTTACAATCACTAATTTTGAAATTGAGCAAGCGATACAATACACCCGCATTTGATCCTCACGTTACCCTTGCTGGGGGATTAATGGGAAATGAAGAAGAAATAATTCGAAAGACAATTTTACTTGCTGATAAAATTTATTCTTTTAACATAAATTTATCGTCTGTATTATATATGGACAATCTTCAAAAATGTCTATTTATTGAAGTCTCTGGGTCGAAAGAGTTAATAACTGCTAATGAGAATACAAAAAATATTTTTAAGCTTCAGAAAGATTCTGAATTTTTACCACATTTAAGTTTGATATACGGTCAATTACCAGAGCAAGAGAAGAAGGAAATTGTTAAAATGATTGGTCAGGATCAATCGAACCTAAACTTTAAAGTGAATAAAATACATTTATTTTTGACGAACGGAGACATCGAAAGTTGGCGAAAAATAAAAGAAATTCCCCTAAAATAACACACTTGACAGAAACCTGAATATATGATAGTATTGATTTATATAGGAGGCGTAATTTGAACATACTAAAAGCTGGCTACGAAGGAGTGGCCATTATTGATTCCAAAAAGAAGGCTGGAGAAGAAGGACAGTTTGTTTCTATTGCCAAGGACAATCCCGACCTTCTTACGATCGTGATGGCTGCAAGAATGGACGGCAAAGAGATTCGATGGTATTATCGAAATCTGGTTACGTACCAAGGCAAAAAGGTACCAGCCAGAATGATTATCACCGAAATCCCGTCGGGTCATATTCAGCCGTGGCATACACATGAAAGCATTCACGAGCTTTCGGTCGTGTATGAAGGACAAATTGTTAATGTTGAAGCACCAGAAACCATGGACCTAGATGAAATCGCTAAACGAGGAACGATTCTTAACAAGGGCGATATGGTCATTGAAGATCCTGGCGTTCGACACACAATTGCCAATCCCTTTCCTTCCCGAGCCGTGTTCTCCACTGTTCAAGTGGCGAACATTCCGATCGATCAGTTCAATATCGACTGGAAATAATAACGCGTGTTCAGCCGCAGGGGCTCTACGGAGCCCCTGCTTTTTAATTTTATGAAATAAATATTTTAACTGGTTGTAATAATATTTGTAAGAATTAAGGAGGGAAAAATAAAATATGTGCGAACGAAGTCCAACGGGAATAAACCTTTCAAAAACGGGTTTGTTCCCGTATAATATTTTTCTCCCGAAGAGGATTTTTTTGTTTACCCCGAGTTTTTGTCGAGGGGTTTTTAACCCTTGACTTTTAAATTTCAGGAGTTATAATGAATTTTCAATTAAATTAAAACCATGAAAGTCATCATTTTAGCGGGCGGTAAAACTAACCTGCCAGGAAAACTGAAAAACACACCGAAATCGTTGATTCAGATAAAAGGAAAACCATTGATTGAATATCAATTGGATTTGTTAAAAAAATACAAATTTAATGATATTTGTTTGAGTTTGTATTTTGGTGCAGACAAAATTTTAGAATATTTGAAAACCAAGGACCCGCAGGCAGATATTTCTAAAAAACAAGGGAAAGTTGCGGGAATTGAATATATTATCGGCACAAAAGCGCTGGGAACTGGTGGGGCAATTAAATTAGCAGCAAAAAATCTCAAGAAGGACTTTATGGTTATTAATGGTGATATTTTAACCAACATCAATTTAAATGATTATGTTGATTTCTACAAAAAAAACATTTCTCAACCTAGATTTTTTGCGTCGTCACAATTTGTGCAAAACATTACACCAAGAATTTTGCCATTAGAAGTTTCGCCTTTAAGAAAAAGAGTTTCTTTTAAAGAAAACTTAGGCGCAATGGCAGTTTATTATGACCAAAATGTTAATGGTTTGGGGTTGGTAAAAACAAAAAACGAGAAAGTTGTAGATTTCTCGCAAGATCCCGATTATCAATATGCTGGCTATGTCAATGCTGGATTTTATATTTTATCACCAGAAGTTTTTAAAATTAAAGACTTGAAATCAAAGAAAAAAACAGAAGCATTCAGAATTGAAGATGAAGTTTTTCCGGAACTAGCAAAAAAGAATCAATTATTGGCCTATGTGCACGCCGGCCTTTGGACTGACATCGGCACTGAAGATGGTTTAAGTAAGGCAGAAGAAATTGCCGAAAGATTAACGGAGAACCAATAAATTAGCAATTAGTTTGGCGACGGTGATTGGGCCGGTGCCACCAGGAGTAGGAGTGAATATCTTGGCTTTTTTGACCACATTTTGGTCAAAGTCGCCGGATATTTTTTTATTCTTTTTTGAAAATCCAAAATCAATACAGATAGCACTATTTTTAACTATTGCCGGCGTTATTAAATCTGCTTTGCCAACTCCAGAAACTATAATATTGGCCTTTTTGATCAGAGAAATAATATCTTTTGAATACTCATCTAAAACAGTAACGATTGCTTTTTGATTCTTAAACCATTTTGTTGCTGGCATTCCCACTAAACGACCATTGCCAACAATGACAATATTTTTTGATTTAGGATTAATTTTGGCAATTTTTAAAATTTCTTTTATTGTTTCCACAATTGGTGATAATATTTTTGTAGTTTTTTCGTTTAAAGCATCCACGTCTTTTTGTGGAGGAATTAAATTTAAAATTTTTTCAGTATTGATTTTTTTAGGTAACGGCAACTGAATTACAATGCCGTGATTTTTTTTGTCAGCGCAGATTTTTTTAATTTTGTTTATTAAATCATTCTCCTTCATCTTTTCGGACAAATGAAAAAGTTTAAAACCAATCCCCGCCTTAGTGCAGGCATTTGATTTTTGTTTAATAAAGCTTAAAGACGCAGGATTGTTGCCAATTAAAATCACAGCCAAAACAGGTTTGATTTTTAAATCATCAACTTCCTTTTTTGTCTTATTCAAAATTGTCTCCGCTATTTTTTTGCCATCGATAATCATACCCTTTTAATTATAGTATAATATAATCATATGGCAACTAAACCATTGGGCGACAAGGGAGAAAAAATTGCGAGAGAATATTTGGAAAGTAAGGGATATAAAATTTTAGACAAGAATTTCAGATATAGCAAGCTTGGAGAATTAGATATTATCGCCCAGCGTAGCAACGATATAATCTTTTTTGAAGTTAAAACGCGCATGAAAACTGGACCGGGTGGATTTTGGCCAGAGGATAATGTTACCTACGATAAACAAAAAAAGTTAATTAAATTATCGCAAATTTATTTGAGCAAACACAAACTAATGGATAGCGATTGGCAGATTGATGTTTTGGCGATTGAAATTTATCGTGACGAAACATTCGATATTCGTCACTTAGAAAATGCGGTGGGAGATATGTACTAATCCTTGACAACTCATTTTAAATAAATTAAAATTAATTCTTAATCATTTACGGTCCGACATTCGTCGGGCCTTTCATTAAATAAATTTATGGATCAGAAACAATTTATATCAGCAATGAGTCAAATTGCTGAAGAAAAAGGCATTTCACAGGAGCAAATTGTTGAAACTCTTGAAATGGCAATTGCCGCAGCCTACAAAAAGGATTACGGCAAAAAGGGTCAAAACATTAAAGTTAAATTTGATGTTAAAACTGGAGAAATAAAAGTTTTCCAGGTTTTTTTGGTTGTGGATGAAGATATGCTAAAAAAGGACGAAGAAGGTAACATTGAAGAGGCCTCAGTGCTCGCTGAGGGCGAAGTTGGAATTCCGACATCTTCGGAAGAAAACATCGGGAACGATGAAGAGATTGACGCAGAAGGAAACAAAAAGGTTCGTTTTAATCCATTTAAGCACATAATGGTTGACGAAGCACAAAAAATTAAAAAAGGATCAAAATCAGGAGACGAAATTCAAACCAAACTCGAGACCCATACTGACTTTGGAAGAATTGCTGCACAAACCGCAAAACAAGTTATTATCCAAAGATTAAGAGAGGCCGAAAGAGAGGTTGTGTTTGAAGAATACAAAGATAAAGAGGGTGAAGTTGTGAGTGCAATCGTGCAGAGAATTGAAGGCAGAAATATTTTTATGGACATTGGAAAGGCATCAGGAATTTTGTATGCCGAAGAACAAATCCCCGGAGAAAGATTTTTTATCGGACAACGTTTGAGAGTTTATATTTTGAAAGTTGAAAAATCTTCAAAGGGCGCTGATATTATTTTATCTCGCGCTTATCCGAAATTAGTAAGTAAATTGTTTGCTATTGAAGTTCCAGAAATTTCAACAGAAACGGTGCAGATAAAATCTATTGCTAGAGAGCCAGGATCAAGAACGAAAATCGCAGTTTTTACGGAAGAAGAAGGAGTTGATCCTGTTGGTTCTTGTGTTGGACAGAAGGGAAGCAGAGTGCAAACAGTGATCACAGAATTGGGTGGAGAAAAAATTGACATTATTGAATGGAACGAAAATATGGAAAAATATATTGCAAACGCATTATCGCCAGCCAAAATCATTAGCGTAAAAACGGAAGAGAAAGATAGAAGCGCGACAGTAATTGTTCCCGAAGATCAAATTTCTTTAGCGATTGGACAACGCGGACAAAATGTTAGGTTAGCTGCAAAATTAACCGGTTGGAAGATAGATGTTAAGAGTGAAAAGATGTTGGCGGCGGAAAAGGCCCCGACGCTCGAAGAGACCACTCCGTCGCAGACGGAGGACGTCGGAAAAGACGGGAAAAAGCCCAAAAAAGCGAAGTCTTCTTCAAAGAAGAAGACGAAGTCCTCCGAAGTTTCAACGAAGGAGGAAGAAAAAGATGACGATAAAGAAAGTAAAAATTAATTATATGGCAGACGGAACAAAAAACGAAATAAAAATCGAGTTAGCGAACTACAAAAAACTCAAAGCGACAAAAAAGAATTCAAAAATTGAAGAGAAAGAGATTGAAAGTGCTCTAAAATATGTTCAAAACTCAAGAACAAAAACCGTAACCGTAAACAAGCCAGCAGAAAAGGGAAATCGTATCGAAATCGATTTTGAAGTTAGATGCGGTGGAGTTAAAGTTGAAAACGGTGAGAGTAAAAACCATCCATTGATTTTGGGCGAAGGACAATTTTTGCCAGGATTTGAAAAAGAATTAGAGGGAATGAAAGCCGGAGACGAAAAAGAATTTTTTCTAAAGGTTCCTGACGATTGGGCAGATAAAAGAGTCGCTGGAAAAAATTTGGATTTTAAAGTCAAAATGAATCTTGTTCAAGAAAGACAAGTTCCAGAATTAAACGACGAATTTGCGATATCTTTAGGCAAGTTTAAATCTTTGGAAGAATTTAAGAGCAGTGTTGTTGATGGAATAAAGCAAGAAAAGGAACTAATGGACAAACAAAGATTAAGAATTGAGTTAATCGAACAAGTCGCAGATAATTCTAAAATCGAAGTACCCCAAAAATTAGTGGATTTAGAATTAGAGAATATGATTAATGAATTCAAATTAAGCATTACTCAGTTCGGATTAGAATTTGAAACCTATTTAACGCAAATTAAATCTACGCTCGATGAACTAAAAAATAGTTGGAAGGCGCAAGCCGAAAAACGAGCAAAAATCGGATTATGTATTAAGGCAATTGCCGACAAAGAAGGAATCGTTCCTACGACACAAGAAATTGAAGAAAAAATGAATCAAGAATTAATGCGTTATCCAGATATCGAAAAAGTTAAAAAGGACATTGATTTGGTGGCACTTAAAGAATATACTGAGGGTGTAATTATTAACGAAAAAGTCTTCGAACTCATTGAGCGCGAAGCAGAAATTTTATGAATTTAATTCCAACAGTTATTGAAAAATCACAGAACGGTGAGAGGGCATATGATATTTATTCCCGCCTACTAAAAGACAGAATTATTTTTTTGGGCGGTCCAATTGACGATGATACGGCGAATGCAGTGATTGCACAGTTATTGTTTTTAGAAAATCAAGATCCCAAGAAAGACATTGTAATTTACATTAACAGTCCTGGCGGAAGCGTTACTTCTACGATGGCGATTTATGACACAATGCAATTTGTAAAATGTGATATTTCTACAGTATGTATCGGTTTGGCAGCTTCGGGCGCGGCAGTAGTTTTAACTGCCGGCAAGAGAGGGAAAAGATTTGCCTTGCCAAATTCAGAGGTAATGATTCACCAGGTTGCGGTTTCGGGAGTTGAAGGGCGTGCGTCAGACATTGAAATTTCTGCAAAGCAAATCATGAAAACCAAACAACGTTTAAATAAAATCATTGCCAAACATACTGGCCAGAAGATAGACAAAATTGAAAAAGACAGCGATCGAGATTATTACATGTCATCCGAAGAAGCGAAAGAATACGGCTTGATCGATAGTATCATTGATAAACGAAAATAAGGCATTCGAATTTATTAAGATGGCCGAGGTCAGACCTCGGCCATCTTTTGTTTAAGGCATTATGTAGGACATACGATGTCCTGCATACTTTATTTTAAAATTTCTAATAAGCTTTTTCCGGTCATTTCGGGGGGTTGAGGAATTTGAAGTAATTCGAGAATTGTGGGGGCAATATCGGAAAGCATGCCCTCGGGTACGTCGAAAGAATACCTGCCCGCCTGCATACGTGAGTTTGCGGCGGGTTGTTTAAACTCCTTGCCAACCAAATAAAACGGTACTGGATTTAGGGTGTGTTCGGTTTTTGGTTCACCGGTTCCAGCGTGCATCATTTCCTCAATATTTCCGTGATCAGAGGTAACGATTAAGACACAATCACCGTTTTTTGCATAATCGATTAATGGTTTAATTGCCAGATCAACACATTCCACAGCTTTTATTGCTGCTTTAAAATTTCCGGTGTGCCCAATCATATCAGTATTTGAATAATTGGCAACAATTAAGTCATATTTTTCTTTAATTCCGTTAACAATAATTTCGGTAATTTTTTCTGCTTGCATTTCCGGAGATTTGTCGTAATGAGTAATCACGTTTGAAGCGATCAATTTTCTGTTTTCGTTTAAATAGGGTTTTTCTTGGCCACCATTAAAAAAATAGGTAACATGTGCGTATTTTTCGGTTTCTGCAACCTTAAGGATTCTTTTGTTGTGATTACTTAAGGTTTCCGTGAGGTGATTCTCAATTTTTACTGGAGAATAAGCAACGCTAGCTTTTAATTCTTTTTTGTATTCGGTCATTGTGCATAAATATAGATTATTTATCTGTTTTTTTTCGAATTTATTGAAATCATTTTCGGCAAAAACTTCGGTTAGTTGTCTAGCGCTATCTTCGCGAAAATCCCAAAAAATAATTCCATCATTATCTTTTATGGTGCCAACGGGGTTTTGGTCATCATCTATAACCACAATCGGTTTGATGTGAGTATCTGTGATGTCTTGATAATAATATTCCTTTATTTTCTCTGTAGGGCTAGATGTTTTTTCTCCAACGCCATTAACAATTAGGTTATAGGCCACCGCAGTTCTGTCCCAATTATCATTTCTGTCCATGCCATAGAATCTTCCCACAATTGAAGCAATTTTCCAGTTTGGATTTTTAAATTTTTCTTGTAACTTCGAAATTATTTTAACTCCCTCTTTTAGGGGCGCATCTTTGCCATCGGTAAAAACGTGAAGTCTTAAATTCTGAATTTCGTTTTGTCTCGCTAGTTCCAAAAGAGCATAAACGTGTTCTAGGTATGAATGTGCATTTCCGCTCGATAAAAGTCCTATTAGATGTAGTGTGGAATTATTTTCTTTAACACCTTTAATTACTTCTAAAAATGCGGGATTTTTAAAAAATTTTCCATTTTCAATGTCTTTAGAAATTCTTGGTAAATACTGATAAATAGTTCTTCCACTTCCAATGGTTAGGTGCCCAACCTCAGAATTTCCAGCTTCTTTCCATGGCAAACCAACAACCTCCCCAGACGACTGAAGCGAGCAATGTGGGTAATTTTCTTCTAAAAATTTTAAATTTAAAGCTTCAGCCTTATAAACGGCATTTGTCTGGCTTTGCTCTCCTATTCCCCAGCCATCTAAAATCGCAAGTATTATTGGTTTCATGCTTATTATTTTAACACAAAGAATCCGTTTGACAAAACGAACCAATTTTGATAAACTAAATTTATTGAATATTAATTCTTTGATATCGAAAACTATTATTTAACCAATTTAACTAAATATGGATTTTGTCGTCAAAGCAAAAATTTATGGTAATAGGATTAATTCCACTTATGGTGGCAATAATTGCTCTAGTCGTGGGCTCATTTTTGGGTTACATTGCACGTCAATCAATTGCCAAAAAACAAGCCAATACGGCCGAAGCAAGAATTGAAAAATTAGTTAATGAAGCAAAAACACAAGCGCAAGAAATAATTTTAAAAGCCAAAGATAAAGCAGTTAAAGCGTTAGACGAAATAAAAAAAGAAGAGATTCGACGTCAAGACGAATATAGAAGAACGCAATCAAGATTAGAGAAAAAAGAAGAAGCACTAGATGCTAAGGATAAAAAATTAGAGAACACGGAAAAAGACTTTCAAGAAAAAGTCGAGAAAGTAAGGACTATTAAAGCGGAGCTAGAAACATTAAAGCAACAAGAAATTGGAACATTAGAGACGATATCCAAGCTTACCGAAGAGGAAGCAAAACAACAAATTTTAAAGTCCGTTGAGGATCAAAACAAAGAAGAGGTTTTTGCTAGAATCAAAAAACTGGAAAGAGACGGCAAGGAGGAGTTAGACAGAAAGGCAAACGAAATTATGGTAACAGCATTGCAAAGATATGCGTCTTCACAAGCAAGTGAAGTTACCACAACGACAGTTACTTTACCAAATGACGACATTAAGGGAAAAATTATTGGTCGCGAGGGAAGGAACATTAAAACATTAGAAAGATTAACTGGCGTCGAGGTGATTATTGATGATACCCCAGAAACCTTAATTATTTCAGGATTTGATCCGACCAGAAGACAGATTGCTAAAATGGCCCTTGAGAAATTAATGGCTGATGGCAGAATTCAACCAGCAAGAATTGAAGAAATGGTTGATAAAGCAAAAACAGAAATAGAAGCGAAAATAAAAGAAGCAGGAGAGTCAGCGGTCTATGATGTAGGTGTGGTTGGATTAGATTTAAGATTAACAAATCTTTTGGGACGTTTGACCTTTAGAACCAGTTTTGGGCAGAACGTTTTACAGCACTCTATCGAAAGCGCGCATATTGCAGGAATGTTGGCAGCGGAATTAAAGGCAGATGTTACTGTGTGTAAAAAAGCAGCATTACTCCACGATATTGGTAAAGCAATCGATCACGAAGTTCAAGGAACGCATGTTGAAATCGGAATTAGGATCTTAGAGAAATTCAGTATCGATAAAAAAATAATTGATGCAATGAAATCTCACCATGGCGATTTTCCATTCGAGACCATTGAAGCATCAATTGTTCAGGCAGCAGAAGCAATGTCGGCTGCTCGACCAGGCGCAAGAAAAGAAAATCTTGAAAACTACTTAAAACGATTAGAAGAACTTGAAAAACTTGCGACCAGTTTTCCGGGAGTTGAAAAAGTTTACGCAATTCAAGCAGGAAGAGAGATTAGAGTATTTGTTAATCCGGAAAAAACCGACGATTTGAAAGCATATAAATTAGCGAAAGACATTGCGCAAGAAATCGAGAAAGAATTAAAATATCCGGGCGAAATAAAGGTAATGGTAATTCGTGAGACCAGAATAATAGAATACGCCCGTTAATTTGTTGGTTACCCTTATTGCTTGAAGAACTTAAGCAATAAGAATTAAAAACAAAAAACCCGACAGCAATGTCGTGTTTTTTGTTTGAGAGCGGGTAAGGGGAGTCGAACCCCTCTCAACAGCTTGGAAAGCTGTGGTAATACCGATATACGATACCCGCCTACGCTGACCTGCCTGCCGGCAGGCAGGAGCTTCGGCGGGCAAGCCCGCCAACAATCGGTTTACCGACCGAAGTTCCCCATTGCGGAACGAAGGTCGGGCTGCCGAGATTTGAACTCGGACTAAATCTTCCCAAAAGACTCGTGCTACCGTTACACCACAGCCCGTGATTATTTCAGTATATCGTATTTGTGTTTTATAGTCAATTCTGATATAATATATTTGGTAATTTATAATTAAAATATATGAAAAAATATTTAATTACATTTTTAATAATTTCAGGAATAATATTGCCAGCAATTTCTTTTGCCGCTATGCCGGATTTTAATGGTCCACTAGTTATTTGCGGAAGAGAGGGGCAGGATCCCTGTACGCTTTGTGATGTTTTTAAGATGGCGCAGAAGATGATCGATTTTATAACTGGTTTGATTTTTATTATTGCTCCAATCCTTATTGCTGTTGGTGGGTTTATGATTTTGGTTGGCGGAGCAAATCCCGGCACAATCAGCACTGCTAAGAAAATTATTACAAATGTTGTTATTGGAATAATTATTGCTTTTTTGGCATGGACTGTAATTAATATGATTTTTAATGGATTAGTTAGCAAGGAAAAGGGTAAATTTCCAGGTCCGTGGAATGAAATAAATTGTAGCGGAGGAGGGATAAACAAAGATGGTACGCCATCAGTTGAAGAAGGAAAATATTGTGTTTGCGAAACACCAGTATACGACTTGAAGCCTACGGATGCTGGGGCGTCACAAATTGGAACAAATGCTAAGGTTTATATCCACTTTGCAAACAAGGAAGAGTGTCTTGAGAAATGCGTTAGCGCCAATGCGTCTACTTATTGTCATTCGTCCCTAAAAATGGATGCGGCAAAACTATATTGTTCAGACGACGCGGGATTGAAAAACACATCAGCTTGCACGCTGAACAAAACGTCTTCTAGTTGTCAAATCGGCAACTGTTCTAATATTTATAATAGTACAGTGGAATGTTATAACGCAATACGAGACAATTTTAAATCAAAATGTTATGTGGACGGTCAAATCATGTGTGAATGTTTTACTGCTTCACAAAAAGGTGTTTGCGACAAATCGCCTAATAAATATGTGCCATGGCAGACACACAAAGAAAGTACGATTGGGAGCAGTACGAGTCTGTTTAATTGTGGCGGAACTTCTAGTACTTATTGTCGTATAAATTGCGACTATCAAAAATGTGGTGCTAATGACGGTTCTAATAAATGGTGTACAAGAACAGCACCAAGTGGATCGGACAAGTGGATTCTTTCTGGGATCAAATCCGAGCAAAAAGGTGATGCTTCTTCAGATTTAACAAGTTTTTTAAATTGTATGTATTTTAAAATTCCCTCGGGACTAACAATTACCTCAATATCAGATGATAAAGCTTGTTCTGGGAGCTGTACTCCGTCCACTGGTTCGGGGTGTAGCCATACCGCCAATTCTTGTCATTACGGAGGATCTAAATGCACGGGATATTCTTACGCGGTAGACTTTGCGACAAACGTTAAGTGTTCAAAGATAAGAACTGCCGCTCTGCAATGCAATATAGGGGCGTGGGTGAATTGGGAGGACGATCATACTCACGTAAGCATAAACAATACAAATTGTGGTTGTGCTGAAAGTGGAAGTGGAAATTCTTGTAGTAATTAATTAATTTTTAAATATAATTCTATGTCTATGGAACATCCAAAAAAGACAAAAGGAGGTCCGAAAATAATAAACGGAGAAGTTGTTTCTGGGGGAGATCCCAACATGAGCCCCGAAAAAAAGGCAGAACTTGAGAAATTAAAGGGTCTTTTTAATGGTGGAGAAAAAAAGGACGTTGTTGTTGCTCCTCCCGAAGAACCAATTGCAGAAACGAGTGGAGACACGGGCGTTCCAGAAGAAGAAGTTCAAGAGATTCCAGGAAAAAAAGTTAAAGGACGGAAAGAAGAAAGTGGGAAAAGGGTTAAACGATTACCAAAAAAGGGGTCAGAAGAAATCGCGCCCAAAGAACCAAGAAAAGCGAGAACATCAATTAGAATGACTAAAATTAAAGAGCCAGCGGCTATGCCGGAGGTTGCAACAGAAATAGCGGGAACAACAGAAGAAGCGAAAAAAGAGAAACAACCAGAAACAGTGCAAGAAATTGTACCAGAAAAAAGAGAGGAATCAAGAATCGAAAAATTGAAAAAGTTGGACTTCAAAACCTTAATTGCAAGAATAAATATTTATGTTGGTAATTGGCCACGCAGGGTTGATGAACTAAACGATAGTCAAATCAAGGAAGAGCTAGAAAAAATGTTTGAAATGGAAGAAACGGCGAATGATTTTTTAAGAAACAGGGATAACTTTTTTTCAAGATTATCAGATGAAGAAATAAGAGAAATATGTTACAACCTAGAAAGTGCCAGAGATGGTCTTGTAAATTTGCGTAGAAAAATTAGTAAAGAAGAAAAACCGGCACCAGAAACAAAAGAGCCTATAATCGATTTGGCGGAATTAAATCCGGAAACGATTTGGTTTGAAGTAAGAAAATTGGACTACGGAAAATTTGCTGTAGCAATAAATAATTATATTTCAAAAATAGAACCAAAACTAGATAGTTTAAATCAACTACAAAAAGAGGAAGAAAAACACAGAATTGCGGGAATAGGAAGGGTGGCGGTTAATATGCTTGATGGCACAGACAAATCGACAGACAAAGACAGGCTAGGAATAGCTGAAGAAAAACTTAAAGAACTGTATGACAGAATTTCTCTTGAAGACAAAACAGAAAAACCAGCAGACAACAGGGCGCAAAACGAAGAACAGAACAAAGAACAGAACGAATTAGATCAATTAAATGCTCCAGAATTAACGGAAGAGATAAAAAAACTTATTAATCAATTGAAAGATAAAATAGGCACACTAAGTCCAGAGCAGACAGAAGAAGCGCTTTATAAAATAACTGCCATTGGCAGAGCAGCCGAAGATAAGTTGTTAGAAGGAGACGACAGAAAGAGGAGAAACACATTAACAGACATTGGCAAGAAAGTAGGCAACGAATTAAATAGAGAGGTCGACAACCTCAAAAAATTAGAGAATCTGTTAAGGGAATCAATAAAAGAAACAACAAAGGAAGCCTCTAAAACCGAAGAAGAAAAACCAAGAAGAAGGCCTGTGCGCGGAGGAAAATTTTCAATGGAAGAGGGGGCAAGGGCAGAAATGCCAATAGGAGATATTTCTACGTGGCAATTAGAGACAGAACTGGAGGATATTAATAGTAAAATTAATAATTTAACCGATGCATTAAAAATTGCAACCGAGGAGAATGACAAGAAAGAAATTCTAAAAGTACTCGAAGGCTTTAAGAAAAAATCAATAATTATCGGTGCAATTTTAGCTTTTCGGACGTCGACATCAGCACCAGCGTCAGAATCAGAATCAGAGTCAGAACCAAAATCAATGGAAAGTTCTAGCACGATAACGCCAATTGAAATAGAAGAAAGAATTAAACAAAAAAAACAAGAAATTGAAGAAACAGAAACAAAAGCATCTATTTATAGACCAGCGGGAGGCTTGTTTAGAAAGAAACCTGTTGTGCGCGACTTAGGCTATTACGGCATAACTTCTGATTTAGAAAAATTAAACAAAGAGCTAGAAGAGTTAGAGAGAATGAAGGCAGAAATAGAACTTGGTCCCAAAAAAGAAAAACTGGAAGAGCTGGAAAGAACACACAGAATTTACGGACCAGCTGGTTGGCACAGAAAACCAGCCGTGAAGGATTTAGGTTATTACGACAGAGAAGAAAAAATCGCTGAACTCAGGTCTGATATTAAAAAACTCGGAAAAGAAAAGGGCAAAGACGACAAAGAACAAAACAACGCAGAATTAGAAAAGGAGCTTAAAGAAGTTGTTGTTTTGCCGGAAGAGAAAAAAACCAAAGAAAAGAGACAAGGATTTTTTGCGAGAATATTTGGATTTGGGCGAAAAGAAAAGAAAGCCAAAGAACCCAGAATATTAACGGATGAAGAACTTAGAAGAGCAATTGGAAGAGTAAAGCTTTCTAAGGAAAGGAAGGCAATGTTTGATAAACTAGAGAGAGATAGTAAGGACAAATAATTTCCGCCCTCATAGCTCAATGGATAGAGCACTTGCCTTCTAAGCAGGTGATGTAGGTCCGATTCCTACTGAGGGTATTCGCATGAAAAAAGACAAAATCTTTATTTTTTTAATTATCGTATTTATTGTGATCGGGTTTGTCCTGTTAAATGGTCGCTTTGCGACTACTTTTTTAATAAAAGGAACTAATAAGGAAAATTTCTTAACTGATTTAGTTAAAAAGCCAGAACCATTTCCCGCAAAAGGAATTTATGCGACATTCAGAACGGCAGGCAATAATCGAATAGACGATTTAATTGATTTAATAAAAACCACAGAATTAAATGCAATTGTAATTGACCTAAAAGACTATACCGGCAGAGTTCCTTTTAAAACGAAAAGTGATATGATTAAAAAAATTGGTTCAGAAAAGATTTTTATTAAAGATATTGATAGATTAATTGAAAAATTGCACAAAGAAAATATTTATGTAATTGCCAGAATTGCTGTTTTTGAAGACAACTATTTACCCAGAGAAAGGACCGATTTAGCGATAAAAATATCGGGTGGTGGGATTTGGGAGGACAATAATGGTTTGGCCTGGGTTGATCCCGCATCTCAAGAAGTTTGGGATTATAATTTAGAGATTGCCAAAGAAGCAATCAGGGTTGGTTTTGACGAAATTAATTTTGATTACATTCGTTTTCCTTCCGATGGAAATGTGTCTAGTGCAATTTATCCGTTTTGGGACGGAAAAACATTAAAAAAAGAAATTATCAAGCAATTTTTTGAATACATGGACCAAAGATTGAAACCGTTAAACACTCCAATTTCAGCAGATTTGTTTGGTTTGACCATGAGCACTACAAATGATTTAGGGATTGGACAATGGTTAGAATACGCAATTCCGTATTTTGATTATGTTTGTCCTATGGTTTATCCATCGCATTACCCACCTGGATTTATGGGTTTTGAAAATCCAGCACAATATCCTTATGAAGTAATTTTTAAAGAACTGCAGAGGGGTAATGAAAGAATTGCTAGTTTTTCGGCAGCTAATCCCGATTTAAAATTAGCCAAATTAAGACCATGGCTTCAAGATTTTGATATGGGCGCAATTTATGATGGCGATATGATAAAGTTACAAAAAAGCGCAACAGATGATGCTGGTGGCATGGGTTGGCTTTTGTGGAACTCAAAAAATATTTATACCGAGGAAGGATTGCTTGGAGAATAATCTTGCTTTTAGGGAGCGGGTATGGTATTATCGACATGGGCCAAGTGCCCATTTATTTTGCACACTGAAAGGAGACGAAGTGGGTTTAAAACATTTTAGGTGTAGTTGTCAGGCCATTTCTCTTAAGATCAAGAAAGAGGATTTGGCCAATGGGGTGGTCTGTGACGTGTGTAAGACACCACTGACGTTGGTGGTGGAGCACGAAATTGTCGTCAACAGAAAGCCGAGTCAGATTCCGAGAGCCTATCTCGTATCTGCTGGGGAAATCCCCTTCAAGCTTTCGTAAGAGCGAATTCCGGGCTGTCCTGCAGAGCAGGACAGCCCATCCTTTACTTTTTGACATATTTTAGATATTATATAAATCATGGTGCCCACCCGCCATAAGCTTCGTAAATTGGCGGGCCCGTCAAAATGCACGAAGTGCTTTTGTCGGGTAGCACCAAATATTATGAATTGGTACACATATGTATTGTATAGTAAAAAATTAGATAAATTTTATATTGGTTCGACAAATGATTTAAAAAGAAGAATCCAAGAACACAAACGTGGTAAAACTTATACTACGTACAGAATGAAGGATTTTAAATTGATATATTGTGAGATCTGCCTTTTAAAAAAAGATGCTCAAGACAGAGAGAAACAACTCAAAACTGGATTCGGAAGAGGATATTTAAGAAAAAGAATTAAAAATTATTTATTGACATAATCATGGTGCCCATAGCTCAACGGTTAGAGTTCTGGTTTGTGGAACCAGCCATACGGGTTCGATTCCCGTTGGGCACCCCAGCGTAATTGACAGTATAACAACGATATGCTATACTCTTTTTAGCTCTTAAAATCAATTCAAAAGGAGAATGCAGATGAATAGGTTTAATATTTATGACGCACACGGAAAGAAAATTGGAGAAATGAAAGATGCCGCCACTGACAGTTACGATGTACCCGAAACTAAGTCCGACAAAAAACGTCGAGAATTAGAAGAACAACAAAAGCAATACAGTACATCTTGTTGGATCATAGGAATTGGAATAGCCGTCTTGATGTGGGCAATAATACTTGCGGTTTACGGAACGAAAGGAGGCGCTGCTGATATAATGGCAGTGATTTGGGGGGTAACAGTTGTGGGGTCTTTTCTTTTATCTGCTATATCGGGCATTTTAATGATGGGTCGTTTAAATATAATATTTGCTGCAATTGCGTGGGGGAATGTAGCGATATTGGTGCTCGGAATTATTTCGGGCATCTGAAAATATTTATTAATACAGAAGATTTTTGAAGCGGTGAGGCACGAGCCAATACCCGCTTTTTTATTTTTTAAGAATACAAACAGGTTCTAATAGCGTCCCCGCCTACCGGTGGGCAGGCATTCGTCCACTTTAGTCGCCTCTGGCGACCCAGTCAAAATCGTCTTTTAATTAAGACGATTTTTTGATAAGATAATGACATGGAAATCAAAGACAAGCTATATTTAACCAATAGAAAAGATTGGCGAAAATGGTTAGCGAAAAATCATAAAAGGCAAAACGAAATTTGGCTCATATATTATCGCAAAGAAACCAAGAAACCTCGCATTTCCTATGACGATGCTGTTTTGGAGGCTCTTGCTTATGGGTGGATAGACAGCACCATCAAAAAAATTGATACTGAATCTTTCGCTCAACGTTTTTCTCCACGCAGACCCAAAAGTGTGCTTTCACAAATGAACAAAGAACGTATACGCGAACTTATAAAAGAAGACAAAATGACAAAATGGGGATTTGAAGCAATCGCTCACGCATTCAATCCAAAAACAGATAAAGACGAAAAACTTAAAATTTCTTCAAAAACCCTGAAAGCGTTACGAGCGAACAAAGAAGCTTGGAAACATTTTCAAAAAATGCCACTATCTTATCAGCGTATTCGTATTGCATATATTGATGGCTACAAACAACATAATGCGAATATATACAAAAAAACTCTGGCACATTTTATAAAAAGAACAGCACAGAATAAACGTATAGGATTTGTGCGGGAGAGAAGAGACATTATTTAAAAATCGTCTTTTAATTGAGACGATTTTTTGATAGAATAAGGTTATATGAAAAAAGTATTTATTATTATCGCTGTTTTACTGACAGCATATATTGTAATGTCTTTTGTACAGTATTTTTATTATCAGTCTAAGGTTAGACCAGGAGGCGAATGTGAACAATTAATGGAACAAGAAGAGGGTAATATTCAAATACCCCCACCCGGAGCGCACTGTTATTGGTATTATGATAGAAATTTTTGGCAGATACTATCGAAACAGCCTCGTGGGTTAGAGTTAGAATAGATTTGATAATTGGTTTGTTGACCTACCCAAAACAAGCCCGATTTTTTTGGGTTTTGTGGTACAATAAAAGCATAATAATTAAATTTTATACATATGTCACTTCTTACATTTTTGGTAGCGTCTTGGATTTTGGCTGCTATTTTATTTTTTGTTGCGCAAAAGCCAAAATCGAAAACAATGAGAACAATTTTAAGAATTGTGGCTGTTTTATTATTGTTGTTGCCATTTTTGGTGCGCTATCTTTAACCCATTAAACGGGCCTTAATCGTTCACTCCGATAAAAATCGTCTTTTAATTGAGACGATTTTTTGATAAAATGAAAGTGTATGTCCAATAAAACTAAAAATGGTTTCACCCTCATTGAGCTTTTGGTGGTAATTGCCATTATTGGTTTGTTGGCCACAGTTGTATTGGTGTCTTTAAATTCGGCCAGACGAAAAGCTAGAAATGCGGCAAAAATTGAAACACTTCATACGTTAGTACTTGCGTTCAATATGGGCCTTGATAACGGTGGCTCAATGCCTGTTCCTTCCCTTCCTACTTTTTTTGGTGCCTGTCTGAACTCAAATTGTCCTGCAAGTCAAATAGATGCAACAGTAGATGCTTTTCTAGCTCCTTATATGTCTCAAAAACCATTAATTTCGTCTGGCGGTGATGCGTCTGATAAATTCTATTATGTTACTTCTATTCCTTTTAATGGTGTCCCTGGAGCCTACATTATGTATTGGCTTGAACCCCCTGCGTCTTGTGAACCAGGAACGTTTAATTATCTCGCTCCAACCTGGCTTCAGTGTCAGATAAAAATTGATTAACAAAAAACCCTTTCGTCGTGAAAGAGTTTTTTTGTGCTTATTTGTGTGCTTTTATATTATCTTTTTCCCCTTAATCAATCGTAGCAAAATCATGATGACCGCGATAACAATCAAAACATGAATGAATCCACCAAGAGTGTAGGTGGTGACTAAGCCAAGGATCCAAAGAATAATTAAAATAATTGCAATTGTAGTTAACATAAATTTAATCGATTAAAATTACTTATCTTCTTCTTTATCTAGTTTGGATGCAGCTTCGGGCGTAGAGACTGTCTTTCCCATAAGAAGCAATTTGATAATACCGAAAGCTATTACCCAATAAACAAACATCGCTAAAAGTGTTGTCCATTCAAAGATATTACCGGAAACATTTGTAATGCGGAAAACACTGAGAAACGGAACTGCGAAGATATGTGTTACTCCATAAATGAAACTGGTAAAGCCGGCAGCGGAATTCGCTTCTAGTAGTTTTAAAACAAACCGAAACGCAAGTAATATTTCTATAATACCCAATATATACCAAACGATTTGTGTGCCTCGATAAAGCGGTTTTGTGCTTGGAGAGTTGTATGAATCCATATATTTTATATATTTACTAATTATTGTTAAAATTTATAGACCGAATACGTAGTTACGACCATTCCCGCGTATTTATCGACCACAACCTAATTTTAGCACATTGGCCATTAATTAGATATAGTAAAAATGAAGTGGATTTTTATTTACATTAAACCCGTTGAAATGATATGATACAATCATGAACGAAGAATTGGGATACAATGATTTTTTTGAATCTAATCGCAAAAAATTAGGATCGGATAGTTTTTTAGTTGCACGAGTTATGGCAGAACACAGGGGAGCTATAAAGTAAAAAATGTAAATGGTGAGTGGTTAGCGAAAATAACCGGAAAACAGATGTTTAGTGCCCTATCAAGAGAAGATTATCCTGCTGTGGGCGATTGGGTTGTAATTGACAGCTTAGACCAAGAACGGGCGGTAATTCGTGGCATATTGCCAAGAAAGACAATAATCAAGAAGAAGTACAGCAGTAGAAACGAGACTCAGGTTATAGCAACAAATATCGATACGGCATTCATCGTAGAATCGGTTGATCGAGACTACAATTTAAATCGTATTGAAAGATATTTTTCTATATTGACTGATGGTGGCGTAAGGCCGGCAATTATACTGAACAAAACAGATTTGATTTCCAAAGAAGAATTAGATTTAAAATTAACCCAAATAAAAAACAGATTTCACGATACTGATTTTATTTTCACTAGTACAACAACCAACGAAGGACTAGACGAACTAAAAAGATATATAACCAAAGGAAAAACATACTGTTTCCTTGGTTCATCTGGAGTTGGAAAATCTTCTTTGATAAACAAACTTCTTGGAAAGAATATTATAAAAACCGAAAACATAGGATTTGGAACAAACAGAGGGAAACACGTTACCACGAGCAGAGAAATGTATTTTTTAAAGAACGGAGGTATTGTAATAGATAATCCAGGAACCAGAGAGGTTGGGATAGCAGACGCTGATACTGGCGTAGATAGTTTGTTTGACGAAATAACATTATTGGCGAAAGATTGTAAATACAATGACTGTACCCATGTTCATGAGCCAGGATGCAAAATTGTCGATGCCGTAAAATCTGGCAAACTAGACAAAGAAAAGTATCTTAATTATGTTAACCTCAAAAAAGAGGCCGAGCATTACAAGATGACAAAAACCGAGAAAAGAGAAAAAGATCGCAAATTCGGAAAATTTATTAAGAAAGCCAAAGAACAGTTAAATAAATACGAATCATGAAATACGATGTAGCAGTAATTGGTGGAGGACCCGCGGGAATGATTTCTGCGGGAAGAGCTGGCGAATTAGGGGCCAGTGTTATTTTAATTGAAAAAAACAAAAATCTTGGAACAAAACTTTTAATTACTGGTAAAGGACGATGCAATATTACAAACAAAGAAGATAGTCCAAGAAAATTTATAGATAAGCTCGGGAAAAACGGAAAATTTCTTTTTTCGGCTTTTTCTGTTTTTGGGGTTCAAGAAACAATAAATTTTTTCGAAAAACTTAATCTAAAGACAAAAATTGAGAGAGGAAAAAGGGTTTTTCCCGTAAGCGATAAATCGCAAGACGTACTCGAAACATTAATCAATTATATTAAAAAATCAAACGTAAAAATAAAATTAAATTCAGAAGTGGAAGATGTGGTGGAAATAAATAATAAGATTGAAAAAATTATTCTTACAAACAATGAAGAAATATTGGCAGATAAATTTATAATTGCTACCGGAGGAAAATCTTATCCTAAAACTGGTTCTACTGGAGATGGATATAAATGGGCCAAGAAATTAGGGCACACGGTTACCAATCTGCTGCCCTCGCTTGTGCCAATTATTATAAAAGAAAAAATAATTAAAGAGTTGGAAGGGTTAAGTCTAAAGAATGTCGAAATAAGTGTTTATAGAGGGAATAAAAGAGTTGATTCAAGGTTTGGCGAGGCAATATTCACAGCAGACGGGATGAGTGGACCAATCATTATTGATATGAGCAAAAAAATCGGACAAGAATTGCCAAAAGACATTAAAATTAAAATAGACTTTAAGCCGGCATTAGATTTATTAGAACTTGATCAAAGAATTCGAGAGGATTTTAGTAAAGAATCTAATAAAATGTTTAAAAACAGTCTAAACGATCTATTGCCACAAAAACTCATTCCTGTGATTGTAAGATTGTCGGGAATTAATCCAAACAAAAAAACCAGCTTTATTACCAAAGAAGAAAGAAAAAAACTACTGTATCTTCTAAAGGAATTTACCCTAAAAGTACAATCACTAGCTATTCATGAAAAAGCGATTATTACTTCTGGCGGAGTTAATTTAGATGAAGTCGATCAAAAAACCATGAAATCAAAATTGATAGATAATTTATATCTTGCCGGAGAAATACTTGACGTTGATGGTCCAACGGGTGGATATAATTTACAGATTTGTTGGACAACAGGATATGTCGCAGGGGAAGATGCTGCCCTCAAATAAGACTCAAGTGGAATTTTGCTGTTGATAACATACTCATAACCTGATATACTATAAAATATCGTTTAAAAAGGTCGTAGTAACTATTTAACTAAGCTACCTGTGGTTCTAAAGAATTACAAGGGGCCAAACAATATGTTTAAATGTCCAAAATGTGATTACAAGAGCGAAGTTGTAGGAAATTGTCCTACTGACAACGAAGTTTTAGTAGAAGAATTGGGGACAGTAGAAGAATCAGACGTTACCCCTTCAACCACCGATGAACCTGTTTCAGAAGAAGACGAATTGAAATCTACTGAAGAATAGGGATCATAAGACAAGATTCTAGAATCAAGAAGAGTTATTACTTGACTAATTGTTTTTAGAATGTTATCATTGTATAATACAAGTGGGTTGCTTAATAAAAATTTAGTCGAATTTATTTTTGAAACCAAACTTTAGGGAAAACCTTAAAATGTTAATTATTAACTTGTCCGCTGGTGAGGCGGATTTAATCTAAAAACATGAACGGAACAATAAAAAACCTTAATGAAAAAGGGTTTGGATTCATTGCTGTTGAAGGCGAGGCTAAAGATTTATTTTTTCACAAAAATGAACTTAAAGGCGTAACTTTCGAAGATTTGAAAGTTGGAGACAATGTGTCTTTTGACAAAGCAGATTCTCCAAAAGGACCAAACGCAACAAACGTAAATAAAATTTAATTTTATTTAAACTTTGTTAATAAAAATCGTCCCGCAGTTGCGGGATGATTTTTAATTTACGTCAACTTGCAGAAAATTAAATTTTAAGGTAGATTAAGAATATCTAAGTAAATATAAAAAACATTATGATTAATTACAATGATTTAAAACCGGGAGTCATTTTTATTTTAGACGGACAACCATATCAAGTTATGGAGTTTAGTTTTATGAGAATGCAACAAAGAAAACCGGTTGCACAAACCAAAATTAAAAATTTAATTAGTGGCAAAACAATGAGCCGAAACTTTCAACACACCGATAGTTTTGAGGAAGCAAATATTGATTATCGAGATGTTAAGTTTCTTTACGCTAATCGTGGTAAATATGTTTTTTGTGAAACAAGTGATCCTTCAAAAAGATTTGAAATAAGTGGAGAGCAAATTGGCAATATTGGACCATATTTAAAACCGAACGGTTCAGTTGAAATTGTAGAATTTGAGGGAAAAATTATTAACGTTAATTTGCCGGTCAAAATGGACTTTAAAGTAATTGAAGCGCCACCAAGTATAAAGGGCAATACCGCTCAAGGTGGAGTGAAGGCAGTAAAAATTGAAACCGGAGCAATGGTTAATGTTCCATTGTTTGTTGAATCCGGAGACATAATTAGAATTAACACAGAAACAGGCGACTACACAGAAAGAGTCGGTAAAGCATAACACTGTGTCTAAATTAGTTTTTGACATTGAAACAATCGGTGAGGACTTCGATAAACTTGATCAAACAACTCAAGAAATTTTAACGCACTGGATTAGAAAAGAAATCGACAATAAACAAGAATACGAAAAAGATCTAAGTGACCTAAAAGATGGACTTGGATTTTCGCCGTTAACTGGCGAAGTTGTGGTGATTGGTGTTTTAGACTACGAAAAAGAACAAGGCGCCGTTTATTTTCAAGCCCCAGGAAAAAATATTCCTGAATTTGAAAAAAACGGAATCAAATTCAAACAAATGACCGAACCGGAAATGCTGGAAAAGTTTTGGGAATTAGCGTTAAAATATGACGAGTTTATTAGTTTTAATGGTAGGGGATTTGACGTTCCGTTTTTGATGGTTAGATCAGCAATACACAACATTAGACCAAGTAAAGATTTGTTATCCAATCGTTATCTTAATTTACAAAAATTCAACGCTAAACATGTCGATTTATATGAACAACTTACCTTCTATGGAGCGACAAGAAAAAAAGGTGGGCTACATTTATGGTCTAGAGCTTTTGGCATCAAGAGTCCAAAAGCCGAAGGAGTAAAGGGAGAAGATGTTACAAGATTATTTAGAGAAGAAAAGTTCAAAGAAATCGCCGAATATAACGGTCACGATTTGATTGCCACAAAAGAACTTTATGATTATTGGGATGAATACTTAAGGTTTAATTGATTTGGAAATTTTTTTGTGTTATTATATTAAAACGTATAAAAATTAAGCAGTAATAATTAATTTATGGCTAAAATTATACAACAGAGAGATAAATGTATTGGCTGTGGTACTTGCGTTGCGGTTTGTCCGAGTTTTTGGCACATGGGAGATGACGGAAAATCGTCCCTAAAAGATGCGAAAGATATGGGTGGAGACAAGTTTGAACTAGAAGTTGAAGATGTTGGATGTAACAAAGAAGCGGCTTCAGCTTGCCCAGTACAAGTCATTACAATAGAATAGACTATTTAAAATATTTAAATGACCCTTTCTGCAAAGAGAGGGTCTTTAAATTAGAATAAAAGTGTGTTAGGATAATGGTTATTGAGCCCTGATAGCTCAACGGATAGAGCAATCCCGTCCTAAGGGAGAGATCGGGGTCCAATTCCTCGTCGGGGCAATCGAGAGTTTTTTTGGGCCTGTAGTATAGCGGTAACACGAATCCATGGCATGGATTAGTCCGGGGTTCAACTCCCCGCAGGTCCACCACTTCGTCCACTTCGCTTACGCTTCGCGGTGCAAGCACTATACAAAATGAGGAGAGGTGCCTGAGTGGTTGAAAGGGCCGCTCTCGAAAAGCGGTATATCTGAAAAGGTATCGTGAGTTCGAATCTCACCCTCTCCGCCTTCGCCAGGGCTTCGGCGGACAAGTCCGAATTATAAATTTTATGAATATTATAACCAATAATTTAATTTTAATAATCTTAGCAATTTTGGTGGTGACTGATATTGTTTTGGTATTTTTGTTTTTGAAAACGAAAAAGAAGATTAAGATTTTTATGAAAGGTTCGAAAGTAATGGATGTCGAAGAGGTTGTAACTGGACAAACGAAACTTATTAAAGAAGTTAAAGGTGACATCAAAAAACTTTCTGACTGGAACGAAAAATTACAAAAAATTTCCGATATTTCAATTACGAAAGTTGGAGTTATCCGATTTAATCCTTTTAATAATACTGGCGGAGATCAAAGTTTTGTAGTGGCACTTTTAGACAGCAACAACAATGGTTTGGTAATCTCATCATTATATTCCCGCGAAGGAACAAGAATATATACCAAACCAATCGAAGCAGGAAAATCAACTAATTATAATCTATCAGAAGAAGAGCAACAAGCAATTAACAAGGCAATAAAATAAGATGACAAAGAATAAAGAAAATTCAAATCTAATAAGTAGACCACCCATAGTGGTTATTTTGGGACACGTTGATCATGGAAAAACTACGCTACTAGACACAATCAGAAAGACCCATGTTGTTGCCAGAGAATCGGGTGGAATCACACAACACGTTGGTGCTTATCAGGCCGAATATAACGGGAAATTAATTACATTTATTGACACTCCTGGTCACGAAGCTTTTTCTCAAATGAGATCACGTGGAGCAAAAACCGCAGATATCGCGGTTTTGGTTATTGCCGGAGAAGAGGGCGTAAAACCGCAAACCAAGGAAGTTGTGCAGTCGATTAAAAAAGAAGAAATTCCCGTAATTGTGGCGGTAAATAAAATGGATAATCCGCGAGCAAATTTTGACAAAGCGGTTGGCGAATTAGAAAAGGAAGGATTGATTGTTGAACAGCGCGGAGGAAAGATTCCAGCAATAAAACTTTCTGCGTTGGTTGGAACGGGGGTTAACGATTTATTAGAAATGATTTTATTAGTCGCAGAAATGGAGGAACTAAAAGCCGATATTTCTGTGCCAGCCACAGGAGTTGTTGTGGAATCGTATATGGACGCAAGAAGAGGGGCTACAGCAACGTTTTTAGTGTTGGGTGGTGTATTAGAGGTGGGTCAATGGATTGCTTGTGGTAACGCTTATGGCAAGGTTAAGGGACTAGAAGATTACAAAGGAGAAAAGATCGAAAAAGCCGGACCAAGTATGCCAGTAATTGTTATGGGACTAAACGAAGTTCCAGTCGTAGGAAGCACGTTTGAGGTAGTTGAAGACGAACAATCTGCCGTGCAAAAAATGACGGCAAAACCCGCTATTAATTTTAATATACAAGCTGGCGCACCAAACGCCGAAGGTGTTGGTGGCGGGAAAACTTTAAACGTAATTTTAAAAACAGATGTCCATGGTTCACTTGAAGCAATCGGAGAAAGTTTGGCCAAATTAGATTTAGAAGAAATTGGTTTAAAGATTTTAAAAGCCGACGTAGGTAACGTATCTGAAGCAGATATAAAATTAGCCGAATCTACGGGTTCAATTATTATTGCGTTTAGAGTAAAGATTGCTAACGATATTGCCGATATGGCAAAAAGGAAAAAAATTAAAACTAGATCATACGATATTATCTATGAATTATTTGAAGGAATCAGAAAGGATGCAGCAAAACTATTAGATCCGTTGGCGGAAAGAGAAAATTTAGGAAAACTAAAGATTCTGGCAATCTTTAAAACTGAAAAGACAAGAATGATTTTGGGTGGGAAGGTTATTGACGGAAAATTTGTTAACAAAACACAAGTTGATATTATTCGTAACGAAGAAAAAATTGGCACAGGAAGAATAGTTCAATTGCAACACAATAAAAAAGATATGCCGGAAGTTGAAAAAGGAAGAGAGGCAGGATTATTAATGGAAGGAGATGCGGTTGTTCAGGAGGGGGACATTTTGGAATGTTACAGAACAGAACATAAAAAACGAGAATTGTAATGATTATTTGGCTTAAATTATTTGTACAAAGTCACGTGTTGATTTTGTTGAAACAAAATCCCACTCTATCTCGACCGACTGCGGTCGGTCTGCGATGCGGACTTTTTAACAAATAATTTTCGCCAAAGATTTAATTAAATGAAAGACAGAATCAACAGAATAAATAGTTTGATGCGGGAAAAAATTTCAGAAATTCTTGTGAGAGAAGTTTTTATAAAGGATGTTTTTATTACCGTGCAAAATGTTGACGTTTCCAAGGACCTGAAATATGCTAAAATAAAAATAAGCGTAATGCCGTTTAATCAATCAAAAAAAGTTTTAGAAATTTTAGACAAACAATTGCCAAACTTGCAAAGAATTTTGAATCAAAAAATGATCATAAAATTTGTACCCAAAATCAGATTTGTCATAGACAGGACAGCAGAAAAGGTAGGAAGAGTAGAAGAAATTTTAAAAAGCTTAAAAGACAGGTAAGCGCACATTATATATTGCATTGTTCCCGTTCCGTATGATATAATTAAAGTAATGAAAAAAAGATCTTGGACGGAACAACAATTAAGAGATGCAGTTAAGAACTCTTATAGTTATAGGAGCGTTTTAAATAAACTCGGCCTACGAGAAGCCGGTGGTAATTATGCCCAGATTAAACGATATATATCTGAATACGGATTAAATGCAAAACATTTCAAGGGCATGGGTTGGAGCGCTGGATTAAAAGGAATCGGAAAACCGCTAATTCCATTAGAAAGGATTTTAGTAAAAAATAGTTCATTTCAAAGTTATAAACTTAAAAAAAGATTATTTGATGCTAAATTAAAATTTAGACAATGTGAAGAATGCGGTTGGGACAAAAAAACCAAAGATGGAAGACTGCCATTAGAATTAGACCATATTAACGGAGACAGTAAAGACAATAGATTGGAAAATTTAAGAATATTGTGTCCAAATTGTCATAGTTTAAAGCCAACACACAGAGGAAGGAACATTAAAAAATAATTTTTGGGCGAGTGGCGAAATGGTATACGCACAACACTTAAAATGTTGCGGGCTTTGCTCATGAGGGTTCGACTCCCTCCTCGCCCATTTTTGATCAAGGGGCGTTTAGCTCAGCGGTAGAGCATCCGGTTTACATCCGGCAGGTCGGGGGTTCAAATCCCTCAGCGCCCACAAATACGTGGCCAGGTCGCCAAGTGGTAAGGCATGAGTCTGCAAAACTCTTATACATGGGTTCGATTCCCATCCTGGCCTAAAGGTTAAGATTTTCATTAACCAATTCACAATTTAATGGTTATATTTGACTTAAAGAACAAAAAAGGATTTACATTAATAGAGATTTTGGTCGTAGTTTCGATTATTGGTCTTTTGGCAAGCATTATTTTGGTGAGCGTGGGAAGTGCAAGAGAAAAAGGTAAGGTAGCAAACGCCGGAAATACGGCGAAAAATTTAACCTTAGCATTAGAACTTTATTATAGCGATATGGGATTTTATCCTCCAGACGTTAGTAGGGGTTGGGATCCAGGATTTCAACAACCACTCCCTTATAATCCAGATACGGGTCAAAGTGATACTCCTGTATGTTCTTACTGTCCATCTAATTGGGCTGATATTGTGCAAGAAAAATGGAATGGTCCATATATTCAGATCTGGCCACAACTTACGCCATGGAAAGGAAAATATGATTACAATTATTGGTCAATAGAAACGGTCCGCTATGGTTGTAGTATAATGCCAGGAATTTATATAGGAATTCAAGGTGACTATAATAACGAAAACATAATTCCGAGTTATGCTGAACAAGCAATGATTGATCAGGACTACGATGCGGATAATTGTATTAATGGTGAATCTCAAATACTTCTTTATCCCCTGTAAAAAGATACATTTAATGTAATTTTGCTTGTAAAACTATTAATTTTTGATAGAATAAAAATACGTGTAACCTCGCCAAAGCATGGCGAAGGCGGGCCGGGGTAGCTCAGTGGTAGAGCACACGACTGAAAATCGTGGTGTCGAGAGTCCGATTCTCTCCCTCGGCACCTCGAAGACCGATGGTCTTCTCGGTGTAAACTTAGACGCAAATGTCTTCTCGATGTAAACTAACCTTATGTTTTATACTTATATTATTCTCTGCAACGACGATTCATTTTATACGGGGATAACCTATGATATAAGAAAAAGATTGGCAGAACATAGTTCGGGCAGTGTGCCGTTTACGAAGAATAAGGCGCCATTAAAATTAGTGTTTTTTAAAGAACTTAACACCAGAGAAGAGGCAGCAAGATTAGAAAAAGAAATTAAAGGGTGGCGCAGAGAAAAGAAAATGAATTTGATCGAAAAGTTTGCATCGAATAATAGTTTACACTGAGCAAATACGAAGTATTTGCGAAGTGCGGAAGTAGTTCAGCAGCAGAACGTCTCCTTGCCAAGGAGAAGGTCGCGGGTGCGAATCCCGTCTTCCGCTCCAATTAAAAAATCTCCCAATAAAGGGAGGTTTTTTAATATTTAAATTGATGCGCGGAAGAGGACTCGAACCTCCACGGGATAATTCCCACTAGCTCCTTAGGCTAGCCTGGCTACCAATTACAGCACCCGCGCGCTTGCCCACCGAAGCCTTGGCGAAGGTGGGTGATTACTTTTCAGTTTTCGATGCAGATCCGCCTTCGCTTAAAGCTTCGGCGGACTCGCTAGCTCGCATTCTTGCCTTCTTTCCGATTCTTCCTCTCATGTAATAAAGTTTTGCGCGTCTCACTTTTGAATGCTTAACAATTTCAATTTTAGAAATCGTTGGACACTGCAAAGGAAAGATTTTTTCAACCCCAATTCCTTCGGAAATTTTTCTGACCGTAAAAGTTCCCTCCATTCCTCTGCCATGTTTTTTAGCAATTACTAGTCCTTCAAAAACCTGAATTTTGTCTCCTCCGGCTTTTGTTTTTTCAGCAAGTTTAACGTGGACCTTAACGATGTCTCCAGATTTAATCTCTGGGATGTCTTTTTTAACAAACTTCTCTTTGAATTTATCCAATTTATTTGTCATATGTTTTTTAATATATTACTTAGTTCTTCTGGTAATTCAGCATAGAACTCTTTTATTTCTCCGTCAAGCAGAGAAAGCTTTAAATATTTAGCGTGCAGGAATTGTCTATTTAATCCTGCGATTGTTTTTTGTCTCTTAAATTTATATTTATCGTCTCCGACAATCGGATGTCCAATTGACGCAAGGTGAACCCTGATTTGATGTGTTCTGCCGGTTTCAGGAGAAACTTCTAATAAAGAATAATCTGAAAATTCTTGAACAACTTCATATCGAGTAACTGCTTCACGATTTTTTCCGATTGGCGCGATTGTCTGCGAACCGCCACGTTTTCTGGATTTAGAGATCGATTTAACAATGATCCCCTTTTTTTCTTTTAAAATTCCGTAAACTAAGGCGATGTATTTTTTCTTGATAATTCTATCTTTGAATTGTTGTTTTAAAAATTCTGCTGTCTGATGATTCTTGGCTACCACCATCACACCAGACGTGTCTTGGTCTAATCGGTGCACTAGTTCGGCGTTAGGGCAGGCGATCTTTAAAATATCGATTAAAGTATTTTTCTCGTCAGTGACGGGGTGGACTAAGAGATGTGCGGGCTTGTCGACAATAACTAAATTCTCATTCTCGAAAATAGTTGGTATTTCCATGGTGGGCGCGAGAGGGATTGAACCTCTGATCTCTACAATGTCAATGTAGCGTTCTACCACTGAACTACGCGCCCCTCTCGAATAGTTAATCTTATCAAAAACTTGATTAAAAATCAAGTTTTTTGGGTGCGATTGACTTTATTCAAAGACCAATAAAAGTTGGAGAGTAAATAATAAAACCCCCGTAAGGGGGTTTTAAAAATGTATCGAGTTTGATTTATTGATGCGCCTGCTTGGGATCGGACCAAGGACCCCGTCTTTATAAGAGACGTGCTCTACCACTGAGCTACAGGCGCTCATTTAGTATATTCGTCGGAAATCGTTTTTAACCCCATTATTATTTTTTCAGCGAGTAAAACATCGCTAATTCTTGCGTTGCATGTCCCGTGACCGAAGCTTCCTTTATGGTTTATTCTTTCACTGGACGTGTTTTTAATATATGGACGATTAAATTGTTTTAGTGGAATGTTTAATGTTCGAGACCAGTAATTCATTTCTTTTTTGATATTCATATCATTATAAAGATGAATTTGAATCCTTATTTTGTGTTTTTGGGACCACAGTGATTGGGTAGCCCATCGAATAAAAAATTTTATTACCGATGGATCCGTATTTGAAACTCCCACACATTGTAATCTGGCCTTCTCTCCCTCGCCCCAATACAGCATTAAGCCGGCGATGAAAAATTCTCGTTTGGTTAAGGGCAAAATAATTTTCTTTTGTTCGTCGTAGGTTTTGTCTAACCGCGCTTGTCTTTTCTTCCGCATTGTCTCGCGATATTTTTCGATACGTTGTTCGTTCCAATCGCGAAGTTCTTGTATGCGTTGTTTTGACAGGGGATAATTTCTCAACCAAACACTTAGAGTGCTTTTACTTAACCCTAAAATCTTTTTGATTTGACTATAGCTTTTACCTTGTTTCCTTAGGGCTAAAGCCTTTTCTCTGTCTTTGAATCTTGCCATAACAGAACCCTTGATTAATACTTACCAAAATAACCTACAGGTTCATTATAACATTTATTGTTTTAGAAAACAATATTTATTTTCTCATCAAATTTTCAAATTCGTCTTTTTCAATTGTTTCTTTTTCGAT
>Ga0172379_10001366_pt1 | contig 49133 bp, 46 predicted proteins | sample GrowelOW334metaG_FD_119756 | JGI IMG/M metagenome (GOLD analysis project Ga0172379, IMG submission 119756) | Groundwater microbial communities from an aquifer near a municipal landfill in Southern Ontario, Canada - Groundwater well OW334 metaG | ecosystem: Environmental > Aquatic > Deep... | reverse complement strand
GTGGCTGCCAAAGAATGCTATAATTTATTCATGAATTTTGATCTACAACAAGCACAAAAATTGGGTATAAGATTGGCGGTTTTATTTGGTTCACAAGCCGAAGGAACCGCACGATCCAATTCCGACACAGACGTTGCTATCTTAACCGACAGACAAACAACCTACACCAATTTTACCAATATTTATGAATATTTTTCTAATATTTATGGTAGTACTGTCGACGTCCGTTTTTTAAACGACTCCGATCCACTTTTCCGCTATCAAGTTTTTAAAAATGGCCGATTGTTAATCGGTAATAATAACGATTTTATTAAAGAGAAAATCTTGGCTCACAAAATGTATGTTGATGATGTTTTACCTTACCAAGATTTATTCATGAAAAAAATTAAAAATAATCAAAAACAACTCGAAAATGATCGATAAAAACTGTCAACTCATAGTGGATTACATTGAAAAGCAGTGAGGTGAAACAAAGGTTTTTAGATTTGATGGTTATATTTGCTTGTTTTTTGGTTTTCCTAGGGTTGCGGCTGTACCCGTATCTTGGTAGCGAAGTGCCACTGGGGTACGACGCCGGCTTGTACTTATACGGCTTTAAAAACTTTCCCTTTGTAATTCCTTGGCTTAAGACTATGTTTCCTCCCGGACTTTTTGCTTTTGTCAAAGCAATCCCCATTGACCCTACCTATTTAGTTATTCCTCTAATTTTATTTTTTTCAGCTTTATTGTTTATTTCGCTTTATCTGTTCGTCAATCGACTTTTTGGCAAGAAGACTGCCTTTTGGGCGATATTTCTTTTAGCCTGTTCTCTGGTTCAGTTCCGAGTATTTTACTGGTACTATCTCAAAAACATTGCTGCCATTTCCTTTTTGTTTTTTACTTTCTACTGCTTATTGAGCAAGTCATACTGGGCGGTATTTTGGGGGACTTTGGTTGTTTATTTTCACTCTCCCACTGATTTTGTTTTGTATTCCGCCTTGGTTTCCGGCTTGATATTTATTAAAGGTCAGCGACGATATTTTCTTTTAACATTGGCTTTAACGCTTTTATTGGTTTCACCATATATCATTTCCAACTTTAGCTTTAGTTTTGCCCCAATAGTGCAGGGGATAGCCACCACTATCGGTAAACCATCAGGAACCTTCTACGAGCCCTTACAGGTCCTTGTATTGAGTATTCTGTATGTACCCCTTGGTTTGTACGCCTTTATCAAAGACTACCGGAAGACTCCTTTTTTGATACTACCTACCGCAGGCTTACTGGTAACGGCTATTCTCCAGCTATTCTTTTACCGCCGTCTTTTGATCTATCTGGATCTATTTCTTCTAATCTTTGCCGCTTATTACTTGGCAAAAATTAAAAACAAATTATTTTTAATAATTTTTGTAATTTTAAACTTGGTATATATTTCATTTTTTGTTAGAAAAACGGCTTATCCCCAGATCAATTTTGATGAGTTTGCCGAGATCAAGTCAATTGATGTTGATGGCTACTTGCTGTCTACCGACGAAATGAACTCGCCCTGGCTTATGGGCTACAGTAGGACCAAACAAGTGATCACCACCGGCCTTGATCCCGCCGTTAACTACTGGACAAGAAACGAGTGGAATCAGTTTTGGTTTGGTTCACTTGATGAAGAAATTGAGATGTTAAAAACCCTACCCCAACCGCTATATGTCTATCACTCCGATCGCCAGCCAACCATGCCGTTTGTGGATGACAGAGAGTGTTTTGATAAAATCTCCTGGCGAGTGTACAAATTCATTTACAGCTGTCCCTAAAATACTTTTGGCCAAAGCCCCGTCCTCATCGCCAAGAAGCATTAAACTATTCGTCATCGCGAGCGTAGCGTGGCGATCCAGAGAGACATGGATTGCTTCGGCTCGAGTACGAGACTCGCAATGACGTTTTTGAACCTGTGATAACTAATTGTTTGAATGAAAAACTGGATTAACTAAGCAGGTTATATTTCAAAATACACCACAGGGCCCAGATTCCGTCTTTCCAGCCAATCTTTTTGCCTTGCTCATAGTTCCGGCCGTGGTAGCTGATACCGACCTCGTAGACTCGTGCCCCCATCTGGGCCACCTTCGCCGTAAACTCCGGCTCTAGACCAAAACGGTTTTCTTGTAGATCAAGTTTTTTGGCTACCTCCACGGTAAACATTTTGTAGCCGGTCTCCATATCGGTCAGATTGATGTTCGTACACATATTAGAAAGAGTGGTCAGTAGATTATTTGCCACCATGTGCCAAAAGAAGAGCACCCGATGCGGTCTATTTCCCATAAATCTGGATCCGTATACTACGTCGGCGTCACCGTCGAGGATTGGCTTAAGTAAGATGGGCAGTTCTCTCGGATCGTACTCCAGGTCAGCATCCTGAATCACGACTACCTCCCCTGTAATTTCCCTGAGACCTCTCCTGATCGCCGCGCCCTTCCCCTGATTCTTCCTCAAGGTAATAATTTTTATTGAATTACCTTTTGTCTTGATTCCTAGATTTCTTGAGTTCTTGAGTTCTTTACCGGTTCCATCGGTCGATCCATCATTTATTACAATCAATTCCTTCTTAACGTTCCCGAAATTTACCTTCATAACTTTTCGGACGGCCTGCACGATAAACTTCTCTTCGTTGTAAACCGGCATAATGATCGACAGCTTCTTTATCACAGGCCTAGTTTACTACAGATACATATAAGAGCTTGCTCGTCCTCCCTTCGATAATATTTATTATCGAAATGTCGTTCTGCGCTTCCTCTTATATCAGGCGTGTAATTCACTACGCTTAATTACACTGCTCAGATATAATTCTCTTATGACTCTCTCCGTCATTGTTCCCACGCTAAATGAAGAAAAAGATTTACCGGATTGTTTGTCTTCCCTAAAAGGCTTAGCCAAAGAAATCATCGTTGTCGACTCCGGCTCCACCGATAAGACGACTGCTATCGCCAGAAAGTTTGGAGCCAAAGTCGTCCAACATCCCTTTATCTCATATTCCGATACCAGAAACTTTGGTGATAGTGTGGCGATGGGAGACTGGATTCTCTCTCTCGAGGCCGATGTCACTATTTCGTCGGAGCTGAGTGCAGAGATTTTGGAGGCTATCCGGTCCGATAGATTCGACGCCTATTTCCTTAGTCGGCTCAATATTATCTGGGGCGCCCCGGTCTTTCATACCGATTGGGGTCCAAAGGACGACACTCATATCTGGCTTTATCGTCGAGGAGCAGGCCTCTGGAAAAGTCTGGTGCACGAAGAATTCGTGACAGACAAGAAAGTCGGCCGACTGAAAAGCTTTTTAATCCACAAAAATTATGAAACGATTTCGGAGTTCATCGATAAGATCAATAAATACTCTGACTTAGCCGTCCGGCAAAAAAATTACTTTCCCAACTGGTGGTTCCTTCGTGACTTCTTTAAGCGATACTTTTACAAGCTAGGTTTTCTCGACGGTTTCCGGGGACTCTTCCTCAGTTATCTTCAAGCGGTGTATTATCTGACACTTATGGTCAAAAGACATATTAAGGCTATCTAACGTATGTATCTACTACTGGTTACACTCTTGGGTCTAGTCACAAGACTAATTCTATCCAATCAAAGCTTTTGGTTGGATGAGGGAGCATCCATTATGATGGCTAGACTTTCACTTTCTCAGCTATTGGAAGGAATCAAGATGGACTTCCACCCACCTATCTTTTATGCTTTATTACACTACTGGCTACCCCTGGCAGGGAATACAGATTGGTTGATTCGTCTACCGTTTATACTCCTGGCTACCACCACCATCCCAGCTGTGTATTACCTTTGCCGAGAAGTTTTTGGAGATAAGTCTCGCGTGCCTCTTCTCTCAGCCGTTTTTTTGGCGCTTAATCCGCTTCATATTTATTACTCGCAGGAACTGCGTATGTACTCTCTCGTTACTTTATTGGTAGTCCTCTCCTGGCACTCTCTTCTCAAAAAGAATTATTATTGGGCTTCATTCTTTAATTTTCTGAGCTTCTTTACCTTCTATGGTGCAGTCTTCAATATTATTTCTCAAACAATCTATCTTTTCTTTAATAAATCAAAGCATGCTTTCCAATCAGTCTTGCTTATTACGCTTCCTACTCTAGTTATCTTTTTATTCTGGTGGCCTATTTTTTCGATCCAGCTCCAAAATGGTAGCTACCTGAGTAGTATCCTTCCGGGATGGCAAACACTTTCCGGCACTCTTACTTTTAAATCTTTATTCTTAATACCTCTCAAGTTTATCCTCGGCCGGATTTCCTTTGAGCCCCAGATGCTTTACTATCCAGTGGGAACATTATTAGTTTTCATTTTTTCCGTGCTGGCCGGCTACTCCGCCAAGAATAAAAAATCTTTACCCATCTGGGTGGCTTTCCTCACCCCTTTAATTATTGGGACTCTCTTAAGTTTAAAAACTCCCGTTCTTGGCTACTGGCGCTTCCTTTTTGTCCTTCCTTTTTTGATGGTTCTTCTGGCCACCGGGATAGAGTCTGTTCCCAAAGTGATTTACTGGGGGACGGTCTCCTGGATATGTGGGACTTTCTTGTTTTTTAATCTCTTTTTCTGGGCTAATGTCCAATTTCATCGAGAAGATTGGCGGGGTCTGGCAAAATTCCTCTCGGACAAAAAAAGTCTCGTATTACTCGCCTTTCCCTACAAGTTTGCTCCCTTAAACTTCTACGAGACAGACTCGATTTTCCTACCTATGGAGACGGAATCATACCGGCAGAGACCATTTGTGAAAGCTGACCTGGAGGAGAAAATGACCGGCCGAGAAGTGGTTTACTACCTGGATTATCTGGCCGACCTCACCGATCCGGAGAGAAAAGGGCTCAACTCTCTAAGTAAGTTTGGTCTAAAGCAGACAGTGGTCTATAATTTTAATGGTTTGGGACAAGTTTACGAGTTCCGGCCTTTATGAAAATTGCTATCGACATCACTCAAGCCATCTACGGCACCGGTGTCTCCATCTATACCAAAAATCTAGTCGCCAATCTAATCAAGCAGCACCCCGAAGACCAATTTATTTTGTTTGGTGGCTCTCTTCGTCGTCGGCATGAGCTGTCTACTTTGGCTAAAAAATTAAAAGGCCTACCCAAGATTTATCCCTTTCCGCCCACTCTGATGGACTTTATTTGGAACTCGCTACATCTAATTCCGGTCGAAACTTTTACCGGCCCTGTCGATCTGGTTCACACCTCAGACTGGACCGAGCCCCCAGCTAACTGCCCCAAGGTTACCACTGTTCACGATCTGATTCCTTTTAAATATCCCCAAACTACCACCGACTCCATTCGCCATGCTCACAAAAAGAAGTTGGCTTGGGTAATTCGGGAATCAAACAAAATTATCGCCGTCAGTGAGTCTACCAAAAAGGACCTGATCTCCATTTTGCGAGTACCCGAGGAGAAAATCACCGTCATTCCCGAAGGAGTGGAGGAGCGCTATCGGCCCCAGCCACCGGAAATGATCGAGAGGGTCAAGAAACACTATCAAACCGGCGATGAGTATCTCTTTACTCTCTCCACTATTGAGCCGCGTAAAAACCAGGCGGCCTTGATCCAAGCCTTTGAGATAGTCCGTCGAGATTATCCTCGGTTAAAACTTCTCATCGCTGGACGACTTCGTCAGGACGGTTCTCTACCAAAAGCTGAGGGAGTAATCACGCCTGGATATATTCCGGACGCCGACATGCCTGCTTTGTACTCGGGCTGTCAAGTCTTTGTCTTTCCCAGTCTCTACGAGGGCTTTGGGCTCCCGCCTCTCCAGGCCATGGCCTGTGGGGCTCCCGTGGCTGTGTCCAATGTCAGTAGCCTGCCGGAAGTAGTTGGCGAAGCCGGGGTTTTGTTTGACCCCAGAGATCCTCAGGAGATCGCGGCTGGTATAATAGAGGCTATCCAAAACCGATCGCAGTTAAGACCAAAAAGTCTCACTCAGGCTTCAAAATTTTCTTGGAAAACGGCGGCCGAGGATACTTATAAGGTTTACCAAGAGCTCCTCAATATATGATCATCGGATTTGATATCAACGAAGCCAATATTCCCCAACGAGTGGGGGTCAATCAAGTGGCTTACCATATTTTTGTCCACCTGGTGAAAAATCTTCAAGCAGGGGATCACTTGATTGCTCTGGGGAAGGAGCGTCCCTTACCAGACATGCCTCCAGCCGGAGAAAAGCTGACCTATGAGATTTTTGGAGCCTCAAGGGCTTGGGTCATTACCAGTCTGACCAAGCGGCTTTGGTATGGCCGGCCAAAGATCGACGTTCTTTTTTCTCCCAGCCATTACGCTCCCTTTCTCTCTCCCGTCAAAAGTGCCATCTATCTCATGGATATGTCCTTTGAGCTTTTTGGTACCGAGTACTTCACTAGTTACGACATCAATCAGCTCAAACGCTGGACACCTATCTCAGTTAAAAAGGCCCAAAAAGTTTTTACCATTTCTGAGTTTAGTAAAAACGAGATTGTCCGACTTTATCAGACCGATCCTCACAAGGTCGAAGTTATCTATCCTTCTTTTGATAAAAGTATTTTTCACGGCAAAGTCCCCAAAACTCAGCAAATAGCTGTCAGAAATAAATACGGTATTCACGGCGGCTTTTTACTTTACTGGGGGACTCTCCAGCCCAGAAAGAATCTCAGTCGTCTCATCGAGGCTCTAGGCAAGCTAAAAGAAACTCGTCTCAAGCTGGTTATCGCCGGGAAAAGAGGCTGGCTTTACGATCAGATTCTCGAACAAGCTCAAAAAATCGGTCTCGAAAATCGAGTTATCTTCACCGGCTACGTCTCTCAGGAGGACATCCCTGCTCTGATCAAGGCCAGTCGTGCCTTGGTGCTTCCCAGTCTCTATGAAGGCTTTGGTATGACCGTGGTCGAGGCTCAAGCCGTCGGAGTTCCGGTCGTTGTTTCCAGAGTCAGTTCCCTCCCTGAGGTCTCGGGTCAGTCAGCCATCTACATCGAAGATCCTCGCTCGGTCGACAGTATTGCCCAGGCTTTAAAAAAAGTTCTCTCCCTGTCTCTTTCAGAACGGACCAGAATCATCAAGGAAGGCAAAGAAAATGCCAAAAGATTTGACTGGGATATCTCCGCTCAAAAAATATTGGCTATACTAAAGGAGATATGACTATCCTAAATCTTAAACTAACCAGTGGGGGAGTTTACTTTGTCGACAAAGATGGGGCTCAGCTTTCTTTATTCTCGGCCCTCACAAAAATTATTCGGCGGTTTGCCAGTTATCTGCTAGATATCGAGCTTTATCTTCTTTGGCTGGTAGGCTACCTCCCGAGCCATTTAGTCCGAAACTCCATTTATCGTTTGGCCGGTATCAAGCTGGGCCGTCGAGCCACCATTCATATGGGGGCCCGTTTTTACTACCCGGCCAATATCGTTATCGGCGCAGGCAGTATTATTGGGGACCATATTTTTCTTGATGGACGGGCCAAAATAACCATTGGTTCTCACACTGATATTGCCTCTCAAGTCATGATCTACAACTCCGAACACGATCTGTCTGACCCTAGTTTCAAAGCTCTTGAAGAGCCGGTCACCATTGGCGACTACTGTTTTATTGGCCCTCGGGTCATCATCATGCCCGGCGTTAACATTGGTCGAGGAGCTATCGTGGCCGGTGGAGCCGTGGTCACCAAAGATGTTCCGGCTGGTGCTATCGTGGGGGGCGTGCCGGCTAAAGTGATCGGTGAAAGACCTTTAAAGGCTCTCACTTACCAATTAGGTCGACCCCGACTTTTTCAATGAAACAAATCACCGCCGTCGCCATACTAATCTTTGTGATTGGGCTAATATATCTGACTCTACCGACTCCGGCGCTACCGGACCTTCGAGACTCCGGTCGGTCGGACGAAGAGGGGGACACTTGGCAGCACCCGGATCAAAAAGGTTTTTATAGCAATCTTACCCGGTCTGAAGTGCTGCAAAATATCGAAAGCCAATCTCAGCTCAAGATTTTTGGTTTTACTATTCCCTCATATCGTCTAAATTACCCGCCCGAAGAAGCCTTTGCCAAAGTGAGAGATCAGACCAAAAGTAACTATCTGGAAGAAATTGTTTATCCTCTCAGAAACTCTACCTTTGTGAATGGCTGGGAACCGAAGAAAGCTCCCGAAAATGCCAATGTCGACCCCAAAGAAATTACCGAAATCTCACTGCACGGTGTTGCATACGATGCCAAGATTACTCTTCGGCCGGTCGACTCGGCCGTCTGGGCCAGACTTTTTATCTGGACTCTCCTTTTCCCCACTTCTCAATTAGTCTATCTTTCCTTTAAAAAATCTTTGTCATGAAACCGACGCTTTCCATCATTACTATTTCTTACAATACTAGAGATATTCTGCGTGATTGCTTAACTTCTATTGTGAAGTTCACTAAAGATATCGAATACGAAATAATTGTGGTTTCTACCGGCTCTAGCGACGGATCACTGGAGATGATCAAAGCCTTTGCCGCCAAAAACCCATTAGTGAAATTGGTCGATGCTCAGTCCAATATTGGTTTTGGCCGGGGGAATAACCTGGGTGTAAAAAACGCCCAAGGAGAGTACCTGCTTTTCCTCAATTCCGACACTTTAATTTTTGACAACGCTCTGAAAGAAGCCGTCGATATCCTTCGGAAACACCCGGAGGTCGGAGCTTACTCCTGTCGCTTATTAAATGCCGACCGCTCTTTTCAGCCTTCTGGTGGCCACTTCCCCACTTTCGGCAATGTCTTTGCTTGGCAATTATTTATCGACGATCTACCTTTGATCGGGAATCTAATTTCCTCTTTCCATCCCAAACAAAGTCGGTACGATAAAAATCAAAAAATGGACTGGGTCACTGGTGCTTTTATGCTCATAAAAAAAGATCTTTTTGAAAAGGTTGGGGGGTTTGACCAAAAAATCTTTATGTACACCGAAGAGATGGAGCTTTGTTATCGCCTGGCTCAGATCGGTCATCAAACTTTTTATACCAACACTCCGGCTATCATTCACTTGGGGGGAGCCTCCGGTGGGTCTTACTTGGCTCTTACTGAGGAGATCAAAAACATGCTCTACTTCTGGCGCAAACATGAACCCCGCTGGCAACTTCCCTTTATCAAACTCTTTTTTTGGAAGGGTTCATTGCTTCGGCTGTTAATATTTGGGATAATCAAAGGAGATGACAAAGCACGACGCGCCTACCAAGACGCTCTGGGATTCATTTTTTAAGTACCTCTTAGCGGCGGTCTTGATTTTTATACCGCTCTACCCCAAGTTCCCGTTATTTACGGTGCCTTTTACTTATGTCGCCATTCGAGCCGAGGACTTCCTCATTGCTTTGGTCTGGCTGGTCTTTTTCCTTCGGCTGTTGGTCGTCAAGAAAATTTCCTTTCCTAAGATTACCTTCCAGTTCGTTGTTTTCTTCTTGGTGGGTTTAGTTTCCTGCCTTTCGGCCATATTGATAACCAAGAACGTTCAGCCACTATTGGTCATACTTCACTATGCCCGAAGGCTCGAGTATTTATCGATCTTCTTCCTGGTCTACTGGGCCGCAGGAGACAAGAATACTCGTCGCTACTATCTGGAGCTGGCCATCTTACCGGCTCTGGGCGTCTTTTTGTACGGCCTAGCTCAAATCTACTTTCAGGCTCCTGTTATCTCCACTATGGACTCGGAGTCCAGCAAGGGTATTGCCATGACTCTTCTGCCTGGTGTCACTCTCAATAGTACTTTTGCCGGCCACTACGATCTGGCTATTTACCTTACAATGATGATGACTTTTTTGGTGGCTATCTCTAGTTCTCTTTCTAGCTGGATCAAGCGCCTTCCCTTCCTCGTCTTCTTCATCGCCTTGCTCTGGCTATTTATGCAGGCTGGCTCGCGCATCTCTATCATCAGTTTGATTCTTTCGGTGGCGGTTGTCTCTTTTTACTATCGTCGCTATTTTTTGGGACTGGTTTTTTTCGGAGTTATTCTGGCTTTTATTGCCACTTCGCCACAGTACCTAGATCGCTTTCGCAGTATTTTTAAAGTCTTCACTGTCAAAACCTCCCAGGTTTTTGTTTCACCAGCCTTTGCCGCCACCCAAACAATAACTGAGATCTCACCCACACCCACTCCGGAAGCACTGCGGCCTATTCAGCAAGATCGATCTACCAGTATTCGTGTCGACGTCGAGTGGCCTCGGGCTATGAGATCTTTTTACAAAAATCCCTTTTTGGGTACGGGTTACTCTTCGATTAGTTTGGCGACCGACAATGATTACTTGAGAGCCTTAGGGGAGACCGGCTTGCTGGGACTTTTGGCCCTCTTAGCTCTTTTACTGGCCATAGGTCGATTTCTCTTCACTCAAGTGACTCGAGTTTCCGGGGTGGATCGGCTCATTCTGGTCTCAGCCTTGGGTATCTTTGTTGCCTTTCTCACTAGTGCTATTTTTATTGACGTCTTCGAGTCGAGTAAAATCGCCATTCTTTTCTGGGCTTTTATGGGTTTAGCATTTAGTACCAAAAATACATGATCAAAAAAGTTCTGGTTATCGGTCTTTTAGTTCTCGGCCTTTTCTTGCGTCTCTACAAAATTGATAATCCGGTAGCCGACTGGCACTCCTTTCGCCAAGCCGATACCGCTTCGGTCAGCCGTAACTTTATTGAGAAAGGAGTCAATCTTTTGGTCCCGACTTATCACGACAACTCCAATATCCAGTCCGGCGTGGATAATCCTCACGGCTATCGGATGGTCGAGTTTCCTTTGTACAATCTGCTTCACTACTCGGTTTATCAGCTTCATCCGGCTTGGGGGGTCGATATGGCCGGTCGACTAACTTCGGTCTTCTTATCTTTGATCTCCATTTATTTAGTCTTTTTGATCGGAGAAAAACTCTCCGGCTTTTTTGTCGGCTGGCTAGCCGCCTTATTTATGACCGTCCTACCTTTTAGTATTTACTACTCGCGAGTCATCTTACCCGAACCGCTGATGATCGTTTCCATTTTGGCTTCTTACTGGTTCCTCATCAAAATGTCGGAAACACAAGGTCTTAAAAAGCGTCTTTACCTTCTTTTTGGCTCGCTTCTATTTGCGGTCGCCATTTTGGTCAAGCCATTTGCGATTTTCTTTGCCCTACCTCACGCCGCCATCATCTTCCGTTCTTGGGCCAAGGGTGAGATCACCGCTCTAGACGTCATTTTCTTTAGCCTTTTTGGTCTCTACCCTTTTATCTGGTGGCGCCAGCACATCTTAAATTATCCTCAAGGGGTGCCGGCTAGCGACTGGCTCTTAAACTCCACCGGTATTCGCTTTCGACCAGCTTGGTTCAGATGGCTCTTTGGTGAGCGACTCGGTAAGCTTATTTTGGGTGTCTATGGTACCGGCTTTTTGATGCTTGGTCTCATTGCCAAGCCCAAAGATGAAGGTATCTCTTACTGGCTTTGGGCCATCGGCATTCTGCTTTATTTTTCCGTCGTGGCCGGCGGTAATGTCCAACATGATTATTATCAGGCCATTATTATTCCTTTTATTTGTTTCTTCTTGGCCAAAGGAGCGGCCCTGATGCTCAGTCTTTCCCGGACGACCTACTCCCGCTTCCTGACGATCATCATGACCATAGTCATCTTTATCTCGATGATCTCTCTGTCCTGGTACGATGTTAAGGGCTGGTACCAAGTCAACAACTGGCCCATTGTCGAAGCCGGTATGGCCGTCGATCGTCTAGCCCCCCCAGACGCCAAAGTGATTGCTCCATATAACGGAGACACCGCTTTTCTCTACCAAACTCATCGGCCAGGCTGGCCCATTGGCTATGACATCGAAGACAAAATGCTCAAGGGTGCTACTTACTATGTTTCGGTCAGTTATGATGACGAGGCCAGAAATTTGGAAAAGAAGTACACTCTGGTTGAAAAAAATGACCGCTTTATCATTATCAAACTCAGTAAGTAGATGAAGATCCTCATGCTCACCCCATATCTGCCTTATCCCGACTCTTCTGGTGGGCAGATAAGAACCCAAAATCTCCTTAAGCATCTCTCTAAAAAACACCAAATTACTTTAGTGTCTCTGATCAAGGATCCTCAAGAAAATAAAAATGTTAAACATCTTCTGAAGTACTGTCAAAAAGTAATGACTTTCCAGCGTAGTGCCACTCCTTGGACTCTCAAAAATATTCTCAAAACCGGTTTCTCGCTCAATCCGTTTCTCATTGTCAGAAACTTTGCTCCTGGAGTTCGAGAAGCCGTTACCCGAGAGCTGGAGACCGGCCACTACGACCTAGTTCACGCCGAGACCTTCTACGTGATGCCCAGTATTCCCAAGACCGATCTTCCCATTATCTTGGTCGACCAAACCATTGAGTACCTGGTCTATCAGCACTATGTCCACGAAACGGCTCCCAAATTTTTGCGTCCTCTACTGCAAATCGACGTCGAAAAAATGAAGTACTCCGAGCGCTACTTCTGGCGCCGAGCTACTCAGGTAGTAGCCGTTTCCGAAGCCGACAAAAAAGAGATGCTTAGACTTGAGCCCGATATCTCGGTTAAAATCGTTCCCAACGGTGTCAATCTTGATTTGTTTCGAAAAAAAACCAACTGGGACACACCGCAGAAAGCTGTTTTGCAAATTAGCAATTTTAAGTGGCTCCAAAACGTCGAAGCCGCTCATCTCTTAATCGAAAAAGTCTTTCCTCTAGTTCGTCAAAAAATCAAGAATGCCCAACTTTGGATTATTGGCCAGCACGTCCCCCCGGACATTCTGGCCATCAATGATCCATCTATCGTGGTTAAGTCAGTTCCGGAGGACGACTCCGAGTCTTTGGTCGCGGCCTGGCACGATGCTACCGTCTTTGCCTCTACTATCAAAGGGCCGGGAGGGACTCGCCTCAAAAACTTGGCCGCTATGGCCAGCCAGCTACCGATTGTCTCTACCCAAGTTGGAGTTGAAGGTCTTAAGGTTCTCGATAAACAACACGTTTTAATCGGCAACACGCCTCGTCAAATGGCCGATTTACTGGTTAAGGTGATAAAATCTCCCAGTCTGGCCAGAACTCTAGCCCTGGCCACCAGGAAGCACGTCGAAGATCACTTTGATTGGCGCATTATCGCCACCAGCTTAGACAATCTATATACCAAACTTGGAAAAAATGAAAAAAAATAAATTTGATCTGGCCATCATCATCGTAAGTTACAACACGAGAGAGCTTACCGAAAACTGTTTAAACTCGGTTTTTAGTGCCGCCAAGCCCAGTGGTGGCTTACAGATAGTGGTGGTCGACAATGCTTCCAAAGACGATAGCTTGGTCATGCTCAAAAGACTGAAGAAAAAGCACCCCGAGCTGATCGTGATAGCTAGCTCCAAAAATCTTGGCTTTGCCAAAGCTAATAATCGAGGTGTCCGCGCTTCCGACGCTAAGCACCTTTTGTTTCTCAACAGCGACACTCTCCTTAAGCCTCTTGCTCTCGTCAAGCCTCTCAAGTACCTTAAGTCGCACCCCAAAGTTGGCGCCGTCACTATCAAGCTCTTTCTCCGGGATGGCAGTCTAGACTACGATAATCACCGAGGCTTTCCGACACCTTGGACGGCGATCACTAAGTTTTCCGGGCTATCGGCTCTTTTTCCCAAATCCGTCTTTTTCAATCGCTACCACCTGGGTTTTCGCAAGCTAAACCAAGTCCATCAAATTCCGGTGGCCGCCGGTAGCTGGCTCATGATGCCTACCAAGATATTTCAGCAAATTGGCCAGTGGGATGAAGCCTATTTTTTCTATGGCGAGGACATCGATCTTTGTTTCCGTCTCAATCAGGCTGGTTACAAAATCATCTATTATCCCAAAGTTAGCACTCTTCATCTCAGAGGAGCCTCCTCTGGCCTTCGCAAAGAAAATGCTCGGACCGCCGCCTCCACTCGGGCCAATCGAATTAAAGTGGCTCGAGCTTCTACCGACGCCTGGCGAATTTTTTATCGAAAGTATTACCAAAAAAAGTACCCCTTTTTATTAACCGCTTTGGTAATAGTCGGTATGACTTTGGTTGGCAACATGAGAGTCTTAAAACACAAATTTATCCGATGAGAATCGGTATTGATGCTCGTCTTTATGGTTTGGAGCACGCCGGTCTCGGCCGCTATGTTTTAAAATTAGTCGAAACCGTTCTAAAAGCCGACACCAAGAATAAATACGTTCTGTTCCTGACCAAGAACCACGCAGAAGAATTCAAAAATCGCCAAAGAGTTAAGGTGGTCGTTTGTAATATTCCCATCTATAGCTTGGCTGAGCAGCTACTCTTGCCGTGGATTTTCCAAAGAGAAAAACTAGACCTTCTTCACATTCCTCATTTCAATGCTCCCTTACTTTACCTCGGTCGGTATGTCCTCACCATCCATGACCTCATTAAACATGACTCTACCGGCATGGCTACTACCACCAGACAACCCCTTCTGTACCTAATCAAGAGACTAGGTTATCTTTTTTTGACCAGTTTAATCGCCAAGCGCGCTCAGGCAATCTTGGTCCCGTCCAACTTTGTCAAAGACGATGTGGCCAAGCGACTCAAAGTTTCTCGCGACAAAATAACCGTCACTTACGAAGCGGTTTCCGGCAGTCTTCGACCTAAGTCCCTCTCGGCTGCGGACAAAAAAACTCTTCTAGCACGATTCGGGCTGACTCAGCCCTTTATTGTCTATACCGGCAGTCTCTATCCTCACAAAAATGTAGATCTATTAATCGAAGCCGTGGCCAGACACAATCGGCTCAGAGAAGTCGATCTCGAGCTGGTGCTGATCTGCTCTAGATCCGTTTTTTGGAAACGTACTAATCAAAAAATTATTATTCAAAAACTCGATCGCTGGGTCAAGATGCTTGGCTTTGTTGAAGACGAGGATGTTTCAAAGCTTTATAGCCTGGCTTTGGCCTTGGTTCACCCCAGTCGGATGGAAGGCTTCGGCCTGACCGGCCTGGAGGCCATGGCTGTTGGCCTACCAGTCATCGCCAGCAACACCAGCTGTTTGCCGGAGGTTTATAGTGAGGCCGCCATGTTTTTTAATCCAGACAGTCTAAGTGAATTAGTCGGCTGTTTGGACAGAATAATTGCCGACTCACATCTTAGGGAGGAGCTTATCACTAATGGTTTCCGCCAAGCCAAAAAATATTCCTGGGAAAAGATGGCCAGAAAAACCATTGCCGTTTACCAGCAAGCTCAAAAATGAAAGTCGCTCTGGTCTACGATCGTCTAAACAAATTTGGTGGAGCCGAACGACTATTACTGGCTCTCCATCGGCTTTATCCCTCGGCACCCATCTACACCCTGGTTCACGAACCCCAGACCTCAGAGTGGGCCAAAGGTCTCAGGATTATGCCAACCTTTCTCAACAGCCTTCCTTTTTTGAGATCGCGACACGAGTGGCTCGCTCCAGTGGCTCCTTTGGCCTTTGAGACACTCAATCTCTCGCCGTTTGATCTGGTTATTAGTCTCACCAGTAGCGATGCCAAAAGTGTCATTACCAAGCCCCACCAGCTGCATCTTTGCTACTGTCTAACTCCCACTCGCTACTTCTGGAGTGGCGCCTCTCATTACGCCGGGGACAGAAAAATGAAGTGGTTACCGACTTTTTTAAAAAAATATTTTACTCAACTAGACTTGATCACCTCTACCAGACCAGACCATTATCTGGCTATTTCCCAGGAAGTTCAAAAACGAGTAAAAAAATACTACAAAAGAGAATCGACTGTTGTCTATCCCTCTATTGAGGATAAGTTTTACTCAAAAAAGCCAATTCCTTTTGATAAACGAAAACATTTTCTTATAGTTTCCAGATTAGTCCCTTATAAAAGAGTTGACCTAGCCATCTCGGCTTTCAATCTATTAAAACTTCCTTTAGTAGTCGTCGGTACGGGTAGTGAGCTGAAAAAACTCAAACAAATGGCCGGTTCAAATATTTCCTTTGCTGAAGAAGTTTCCGATGAACGATTGATTAAGTACTACCGCGAGGCCAAGGCCGTCATCTTTCCCCAGGAAGAGGATTTTGGACTGGTTCCTCTCGAAGCCCAGGCTCTTGGCACTCCCGTCATCGCTTATGGTAAGGGAGGGGCTTTAGAGACTATTATTGATGGCCAAACAGGTCTCTTTTTCCCGGAGCAAACAGCTATTTCTTTGATTTCAGCTATTGAGAAATTTACCCCCTACTTCTTTAAACAGAGAGATTTGCATGCAAATGCCGCTCGTTTCCGTTTTTCCACTTTCTCTGCCGAGTTTAAAAATGAAGTTAAACGTCTCCGGCGTTAATTTTCTCTACCACCCGTCCCACATTACCACTAGTTTCTTTTTTTGCCCATTATAGACGGTAAATGTAACAAAGATGGGTTAAAATAAAATCACCTTTATGCTATACGACCTTATTAAGCGCTTGATAGACATCGTTGCGGCCCTCATTCTCGGTATTTTATTCTTACCTATTTGGATTATCATCCCCCTTCTCCTCAAGCTTGACTCACCAGGTCCCATATTTTACCAACCCGAGAGAGTTGGTCGAAACGGTCTGATTTTTGGGATGTACAAATTTAGATCCATGAAGATGTTTGAAATTAATGGGGGTGTGGTTCACGCCGTTGAGTTTTGGGAGCACAATCCGGAACTATACGAGAAATACAAAAGAAGTGGCTGGAAGCTAGAATTAGACGAAGACCCTCGCATTACCAAGCTAGGCAAAATTCTTCGCCAAACCAGCATTGACGAAATGCCCCAGGTTCTCAATGTCTTAAGAGGGGAGATGAGTCTGGTGGGTCCGCGCGCTTATGTTCAGCCAGAGCTCGAGGACGCTCGGGAAAGGTATGGTCCTAAAATATCCAAGCTAATTAAAGAAAGTCTATCCGTCAAGCCCGGTATCACCGGTCCTTGGCAAGTGTCTGGTCGAAACGAAATTCCCTGGAACCAGCGGGTGGCTATCGACGCCGACTATGCCAGACGGCACTCCATTCTTTACGACCTTTACATTATTCTCAAAACTCCGTTTGCTATGATAAGTAAATGGTGAAAATAAATTTTATGAATAAAAAGCTTCTTTATGTTCTTCTGCCCTTGCTGGTTCTAATTCTCCTTTTGGTGGCTACCGCTACCTATGGTTACTTTGTGGCCAGGTCTCTGACGCCCGATATTCAAGCTCTGCAAAACACAACCGCTACTCTCTCAACCGCTTTTCAAGATCAGGATCTAATCTCAGCCAAGCAGGAGTCCCAGACTCTTAGAAAAGAAATTGCGGACCTAGACACCAAGTACCAAAAAATTAACTGGACCAAAGCCATTCCTTTTATCGGTCGCTATCCTCAAGATGGTCAGCACGCTCTAAACGCCTCCAAGTTCCTAGCTAGATCGGTCGAGTCTCTCATCATCTCTATCGAGCCTTACGCCGACCTTCTTGGCTTTAAAACCAACCAAGCCACCCCCTCTGGTCAGCCCAAAGCTCAATCCATCGAGGACCGTATTGTTTTTATAGCTCAGACTCTCGACAAGATCAGTCCGGATCTGGAAAAAATCGAGCTCGACATGAACGAAGCCAAAAAAGAACTCGATCAGATAGACGAACAGCGCTACCCCCAAACTTTGGCCGGGAAAAACATCCGCAGTAAAATTGTGGCCATTAAATCAGCCGTTGGTGAGTCTTCCGAGCTTCTCTCGCAAGCCAAGCCACTAATCAAGCTCTTGCCCGATCTGCTTGGCAACCCCACTGCCAAAACCTACATGATTCTTTTCCAGAACGATGCCGAGCTTCGGCCTACTGGAGGCTTTATGACTGCCTACGCCTTTTTGAGAGTTACCAACGGTAAGATCGAGCCGCTATCGTCATACGACATCTACGACCTCGACTCTCGTTTTAATAAAAAGGTCCCCGCTCATGAGGCCATCAAGAAGTATTTAAACGAAACTTATCTCAATCTCCGCAACTCCAATATGTCTCCGGACTACAAAGTTTCTATGGATCTTTTTTACCAGTACTATCGAGAAATTCCCGGATTTCCCAAGCCAGACGGCATTATCGCGATCGACACTCGTTTTCCGGTAGAAATTCTTAAAATCATTGGTCCTATCGGAGTTGGTGGCTGGGGGAACTTTAGCGCCGAAAACGACCCCGCTTGTGACTGCCCTCAGGTAGTCTATGCTCTAGAACAAATTGCCGATCGTCCAGTTGCCGGTACCAGAGTCGCTCGCAAGGCCGTGCTGGGACCTCTGATGCACTCTATGATGGCCAACGCCATGGGTTCTCCCAAACATACCTGGCCTAAGCTAATTAACGTCTTTTTGGACTCTATTAAACAAAAACATCTCCTCTTCTACTTTATGGAAGACAAAACTCAGCTTGTAGCCGAGGATTTTAACGCCGCCGGTCGAGTTCAGCCCTACGACTTTGACTATCTTTACGTGAACGACGCCAATCTCGGTGGTGCCAAATCCGATATGTACATTACCCGAGAAGTCGATCAAGAAATTGAGATGGCTGGCAACACAGTCACCAAAACCGTTTCCCTTAGCTATAGCAATCCCCGCAAGGGTAGCAACTGCAACTTGGAGTCTGGTGCTCTTTGTCTCAACGGTGTTTACCGTGACTATGTCCGGCTCCTGGTACCCCAAGGCTCCAAACTCCTTTCTGTGGTCGGCTCGGAGGTCAAAGAGCAGGTTTCCGAAGATCTAGGAAAAACCGTTTTTGAAGCCTTCTTCACCATGAGGCCGGAGTCTCAAAGTAAGATCGTTTTCAAGTACGAGCTCCCCCCCTTAGATCTATCGACTTACAAACTGTTAATTCAAAAACAGCCCGGACTACCGAGTATCAAACACACCATCACTTTAAATGGCAATCAGCTAACGCTAGATCTTGATCAAGACCAAGAACTGATTTTAAACTAGCTGTGGGTCAAACTTACACGGACAACGGTATCGTAATACGCTCTGTCGACTCCGGCGAAGCCGATAAATATATTTTAATCATCTCCGAAAATCATGGTTTGGGTAGTTTTGTCGCCAGAGGCGCTCGTCGGCTTACTTCGCGAAAAGCGCCTCATCTGGATCTATTTAATCTAGTTAGATTTAGTGTCGGTCGGGGAGACAATCCCCGCTACCTTAATCAAGTCGAGTCCTCGGTCTACTTTCCCGGTCTAAAAAAAGACTTCGCCAAAGTCGGTCTCTCTCTTGTTTTTGCCGAAATTTTGACCAACACCTTGCCCTTGGACGTCGAAGACCGAGAGATTTATCTATCCTTCAAAGCTTTTTTGGAAGGCTTGGAGCTGACGCAAACTTCTCAGGAGACCAATCGTCTGGGTCGCCGATTTGGTCTGTTTTTTATGCGTCACCTGGGCTATCCACCACCCAAGTCTCCCAAGACCGATGTTTTATCCGGCTATTTTGAAGCCATGATGAATCGCAAAATCATCAGCAAAGAAATAAGATAGAATTATCTTATGAAACGCAAAAATCTTTACATTTTAGGTACTGTCCTCTTCGTCATTCTTATTTCCGCCATTTTCTTTTTGGTGAAAGGATCCAAAAAAGATCCAAACGCCGCGGTCAAAAAACAATCTCCTTTAACCACCAAGATCCTTATAAACGAGCTTCCGCTTTCCGACCGACCCTTTACCGTTTTGGTGCCTCACGTTACCAATCGTCTCTTTACCTTCGTCACCATTGGCGCCGACAAAGCTCAGACCGCTTCACTAGACCTGGAGTATCAGTCCGGCGATCTTCTCAAAGGTGCCCGGGCTTCGATTGAGTCACCCATTGCCAGTCCCTATATCAAAGCGATGATCTTAGGCAGTTGCTCTACTGGCGGTAAGTGTACTTTTGATACCGATCTCAAGTCCGGTACCGAAAAACTAAAACTCACCTTTGCCGGTCAGGATGTTACCCATCTTCTCAAAGGAGACTTTGTCTTCCTCACGGGCCAGAAAAACTTTCCAGACGGCAAGGTTTCCTTCGAACCATCCAAGCTATCTGCTAAAGAAAACATGATTATGATGAACTCCTTCGGACTGCCAATGCCGGTGACCCAGGAGACTCTTTTGTACCCGGTGGTGATCTCCGCGACGAGCGACAAACTAATTACCGGTACTATGACCATTAATCAAGCTGGGGTGACGAGCGCCGCTATCTACGACGGCACCGCTTACCAGCCCTTAAAAGTACTCCAAAAAGATAGTACAGTGACTATCGCTCTCAATCAAAAGCCTTGGTCGATGAAAGCAGACATCACCCGCGATGACGAAAAGGGGACTCAAGAATCTCTAACTCTCTACCTTCTCGGCCCCATCGTCTTATACAAATAATTCGTCTTCGCTCCAATTGCTTGGATTATTCTCGATGTATTCGCGGATGCGTTCCAAATCCTTCTCGTCGCGGACAATATGTTCGTAATAATTTCGTTGCCATAATTTTCCCAAAAAATTATTCCTTGGGATCTCTGTTTTTAAACATAAATCATAAACCAATGATTTGTATGCTCCAATAATGTTTCCAATATGTGTAGGGGCAACCCTTGCGGTTGCCCGAAAATTGTCGACACGATTGTCATTTATGCGGGCACCCGCAAGGGGTGCCCCTACGGTAATTAACCCATGGATATGATTTGGCATAACAGTTATTTCGACCATATTGATATTCGAAAATCGTTTGGGCAAGGCCATCCATACATCTTTGACAACGATACCTATATTGTTTAACGTCATGGACCCATTCATAATTTTCCCAAACAAACATTTTCTGTCCTGCGTACAAATCGTCACAAAATACATTCCCTCACCAGAATAATCATAACCACCCAATCTAATTGACTTTCTTGCAGGCAGGTTGTCATTCACAAAATAATAATACTATTTTTTACCATTTGATTCTTCTTTTCACATTCCCTTTACACAGGTATTTTTGTGGCTAAACAGACCCTTGACATTTATATATTTTGTATCATACTGAAAAGTGGTGACAAGTGGTGAAATAACCTATAAATACCACAAGGCCTGCCTATGAACTATGTTTACTGGACGCTACTACCATTCGATCGAAGCCAAGGGACGCTTGGCCATACCCCAAACCTTCAGGGAGGGACTCGCATCCGGTGGAGTCATCACTTGGGGGCTGGATGGCTGTCTGTTTCTTTTCCCAGCCTCATACTGGCAGAAGTTTTCCAAAAAGCTGGCCTCCCTGTCTCTAACCAACCAAAGCGCGCGAAATTTGACGCGTCTCTTAATCCAATCAGCGGTCGATCTAAACCTCGACAGCCAGGGGAGAACCCTGATACCAGACTATCTCAGGCAACAAGCCAATCTAAAAAAGCAAGTGGTCGTCGCCGGCTCCCTGACCAGAATTGAAATCTGGGATCGCGACCTCTACCACCAGCACCTTGACTTAATAGCGCAGAAAATTAATGAAGGCAGTCAGTCTCTTGACTCACTAGACATATGAACTCCTCAATAGCCAGGCACTTCTCAGCCTTCAAAAACGAGCTCTCAGGCCACTACGGTTTTAAACCAAGCTTTGTCTTTTTTGATCTAACCTTGGGCGATGGGGGACACACCGAAGAAGCTCTTTTGGCCGGCTGTCGAGTAGTCTCATTGGAGATCGATCCTGAAGCCATCGAGCGGGCCATCGGCTTTATCTCCCCTCAATTTACACCCCTCGTGATCGACCCGGAAACATTTATCGGCTCAGTTCCCCAAGACTTTTCCTGGATTATCATCCGCAGTAACTTCATTCACCTTAGTAGTCTAGTTCAAAAACTATCCCTACCGCAGATTGATGGGCTTATCGCCGATCTGGGACCTTCTCAGTTTCAAGTTCTTTCACCCGGACGAGGTTTTAGCTTTTTGCTAGATGAGCCACTCGATATGAGGTTGGATAAAAATTTAGGTGTCACCGCCGCCGATCTCTTGGCCGTCTTAAATGAAGGAGAACTAGCCGATCTCTTGGCCCTCGCCGATGAGCCATTTGCCAAGCCATTAGCCAGGGTCATCGTCAAACAACGACAATTGTCACCCATTACCACTACCCAGCAGCTGTCCGCTCTGGTCAGCCGAGTCAAAAAAGCTCGTTTCCCAGGTCGAATTCATCCGGCCACCCAAGTCTTTATGGCTCTCCGTATGGTAGTCAATCTTGAAAGAGAAAATATCCGGCTGTTGTTATCCCAGATTCCGCCTCTTCTTAGTCCGAACGGTCTCCTAGGTGTCATTAGTTTTCATTCCGGAGAAGACAAATTAGTCAAAGACTTCATCACCGAGATGGAGGCAAAAAAGATTCTCTACGCTATTAATAAAAAACCTATCGAACCTTCGACCAAAGAATTATCAATCAGTCAAAGAACTCGCAGTGCCAAACTTAGACTCGCTAAAAAAATTACTTAACTACCAAACCGTCTTTACCGTCACGGCTTTTTTGCTGTTGTCTCTCACTGTCGTTAATCTGGTCAGTACCAACATGCTGGCCACTCAAGGTTTTGCCGTTAGTGAGTCCGAGACCAATACCTTAAAGCTGGAAAAAGAAAATCATCGTCTCTCTGTTAAGATTGAGGAGGCAGCTAGGCTTAGAGGGCTCGAGGAAACGGCCACCCAGAACGGCTTTGTCAGAGTCAAGAGTATCGTCTTTGTCCAAGCCCCCCCGACCTTTGCTTCCAGATAACTCATGCTAAAAACATTCGGGGTTACCAGCACTCGTCTTAGGGTAATCACCCTTCTCATCCCCTTCATCTTTTTGGTCCTCATTGGCAGACTCTTTTACTGGATGGTCTTACGTGGGCCAGAACTCCAGACAAAAGCCAGTCGCCAACACGAGACGGTCAATATTCTAAAAGCCAAAAGAGGTGATATTCTGGACTCGGAAGGTAGCGTCTTGGCCGGGACCAAAAATCTCTACCATCTGTTTGTCTACAAACCACAGCTAACGATCTCCACCAACGATCTTCTGGAAAATCTACTTACCACTCTGGAGTTTGATAAAGACGCTTCCTCCGAAGCTGAGATGAGAGATCACCTTCATGGCCGGCTCTCCCTGGACTCCAACTGGATCTCTCTCAAACACTACCTCACTGAAGAGGAAAAAGTAAAAATCGAAGCTCAAAAAATTACTGGTTTGGGTTTTGAAGATGAGTTTGTCAGATACTATCCGGATGCCAGTGTGGCTGGTCAGGTCCTGGGTTTTGTTGGTCAGGACGCGGCCGGCCAGGAGCAGGGCTACTTTGGTCTCGAGGGTTATTTTGATCGTCTTTTAAAAGGTAGAGAGGGTCGAGTTCGAACCGAAAAAGATGCTCAAGGAAACCCCATCCTGATCGGCAACTACCAGTTTCTTCACTCCATAGAAGGTAAGTCGATTCACACCACTCTCGATAAAAGAATGCAGTATCTCTCGGAAAGACTACTCAAAGATGGCCTGCAAAAGTATCAAGCAGTTTCCGGCAACATCATCATTATGGAGTCCCAGACTGGTCAGATAAAAGCCATGGCCGCTTTTCCAAACTACGATCCGGGTCAATTTTCGGAGTTTAACAATCAGGATTATCGAAATCCCGCCGTCGCCGATCTCTTTGAGCCGGGCTCCGTCTTTAAGCCTCTGATCATGGCCGCCGCTCTCAACGAAAAAGTGGTTACTCCAGAAACTCGCTGCGATATCTGCTCCGGCCCTATCAACATCGGCAGTTACACCATTAGAACCTGGGACGAGCAGTATCACCCCCAAAGCACCATGACCGAGGTCATCGTCCACTCGGACAACACCGGCATGGTCTTTGTCGCTCGCCAGCTAGGACCGGAAAAATTTGCCCAATATCTCAAGTTGTATGGCCTTGGCCAAAAAACCAAAATTCAGCTTCAAGAAGAGGTTTCTGGCTCGATTAGAGAGCTGGCTGAGTACGGTGAGATTGATCTAGCTACCAACTCCTTCGGACAGGGGATAGCTGTGACTCCACTTCAGCTAGTCTCAGCTATCAACACCATTGCCAATCGAGGCTACTACGTCGCCCCCACTCTGGTTAGTGATGCCGTTTCAGAAGCCAGGGAGGTTTTAAGCCCCGAAGCCACTTCTCAAATTACCCAGATCATGATTCAAGCGGTTGAGAGTGGGGAGGCTAAGTGGGCCAAACCTGCTGGCCTCTCGGTGGCTGGTAAAACAGGTACGGCCCAAATTCCCATCCAAGGGCACTACGATGCCGAAAAGACCATTGCCAGCTTTATAGGCTTCTTCCCGGCAGAAGACCCTCGTTACACCATGCTAGTCACCCTAAGAGAGCCTCAAACCTCTCCTTGGGGCTCGGAAACTGCCGCCCCTCTCTGGTTTGCTTTGGCAAAACAGCTTTTGCTATAAGGACGGAAAAAGATTAAAATAAAGCCATGCTTAATAGACTAAGAGTTCATCGAGTCTCTTTTCGCCATGCCTATGAAGGCTTTCTCTACACCATCAAGTCTCAGCCAAACTTCCGCTTTCATCTTATAGCGACTGTCCTGGTTATTTTACTGGGTCTTTATTACCAGATTAGTACTTTTGAGTGGCTAGTAATCATCTTCACTATCAACATGGTCTTGGTGGCCGAGATGGTAAATACCTCCATTGAGTCCATGGTTGATCTCATCACTCTTGAGCGTCGTGAAGATGCCAAAAGAGCTAAGGATGTCTCGGCCGGACTGGTCTTAGTCTCGGCCGTTTTGGCGGTGGCTATCGGTCTCCTGATTTTTTTACCCAAAATAGCACTCGGACTTTCTTAATATGGACATCCTACTGGGCATTTTAATTTTATCTTTCATTGTCCATGCCTTTTCCATCGTCCCTTTCATCAACTTTCTTTATCATCTTAAATTTTTCAAAAATCGTTCCGCTATCTCCAAGGAAAAAGTTGACGAAGCTTCCACTCATATTCGTTCCAAGGCTCGTACTCCCGAAGGTGGTGGCTTGCTAATCTTGGTTATCACTAGCTTGATTTTTTCACTATGTCTGCCTGTCATGAAGTACCTGGGTTTTGAGATTACCCATGTTTATCCCATTAACGATGAAATCAACATTATCTTTTTTACCTTTATCTCTTTTGGTCTTCTGGGTCTCTACGACGACGTCATCAAATTTTTTGAGATGGACCGACAGGAAGGCTATACCGGCTTAAAAACTGGCTTTAAGTTTATGATTCAAACAGTTCTCGGTCTGATTATTGGCTCCATGATGTACGTCAATCTTGGAATCGACATCATCCACATTCCTTTTTGGGGTATTATCCATTTTGGTATCTGGTTTATTCCCGTGGCTGCTTTTTTGGTAGTGGCCTTCGCCAACGCCATCAACATCACCGACGGTATGGATGGCTTGGCCTCCGGTCTTCTCATGATCTCCTTGTTTGGTTTTCTCATACTCTCCACCTCGGTTCTGGATACCCCTCTCTCCATCTTTATCGCTCTTTGGCTTGGCGGACTAATCGCTTTTCTCTACTTTAATGTTTTTCCAGCTCGTCTATTTCTGGGAGACGTGGGAGCATTAGCCTTTGGCGCCACCTTTGCGACCGTGGGCATTCTCACCGGCAAAGTTGTCGCTCTCATGATCATCGGACTGCCATTTTTGGTGGACGGTTTTAGTAGTTTACTCCAGATACTCTGGGTTAAGATCTTCCACCATCGCCTTTTTCCGATTGCTCCTCTTCACTATTTTTTCCTGAAAATTGGCTGGTCAGAACCCAAAATTGTGCAAAGAGCTTGGCTCGTGGGTATCATGCTCGTGGTCTTTGGTATCTGGCTAGCCCTAATTTAACATGAAGCACAGTCTTTCTTCTCGCCGTCTCTCCCTGTCGATTCTTTTTTCTGGCATCTTGGTTGCTTGTTTTGGCCTGATAGCGATCTACGACGCCTCGGTTATCGACGCCTATCGGACTTTTGGAGACAAGTTTCACTACGTTAAACAACAGTCTCTCTGGCTGGGACTAGGCCTTATAATCACCCTCATCGTTGCCCAGATACCCATAGCCTGGATCAAAAAAAACGCCACCAGTATTTATGGTTTGTCCTTGCTCCTCATGTTTTTAGTCCTCATCCCAGGAGTGGGTTCCAAATTACTGGGTGCCAGAAGGTGGCTGATCCTCGGACCGATCGTTTTCCAACCCTCTGAGTTGCTAAAAATCACTCTCGCCATCTATCTGGCTAAGTGGCTCAGCACTTACCAGGAGTTTAAGCACTTCTTGGGTCTAATCGCTTTTAACATTGGCTTAATCATGCTCCAGCCGGATCTAGGTACCGCCATTATCACCGTGGGCCTAGCTTTTATGATCTACTACTTGTCCGGAGCCAAGATCAAAGAAATGTTTATTTTTTGTTTGCTTATTACCTTGGCGACTAGTGTCTTAATTGTCTCGTCACCTTATCGTCTCAACCGAGTTCGCACTTTTGCCGATCCGACCCAAGATCCTCTGGGGACTTCGTATCACATCAATCAGGTTCTCTATGGCCTAGGGTCAGGGGGCCTCTACGGCGTCGGTCTCGGCATGTCCCGTCAAAAATACGCTTACTTACCCGAAGCCACTACCGACTCAATTTTTGTAATCATTGCCGAGGAATTTGGTTTTTTTGGCAGTACTATTCTCATCTTGTTACTGGCTGGTCTACTCATGTTCTCTCTCAAAGTGGCCACCGGTGTTGAAGATAAGTTTGATAAACTATTGGCTAGTGGTATTTCGTTACTATTTTTGATACAAATATTGGTAAACCTTAGCGCCATGGTGGCCATCATTCCTCTTACCGGTGTTCCACTACCTTTTATCTCTTACGGAGGATCCTCTCTGGTGACTAACTTTCTAGCTCTAGGCCTCCTTATCAACATCGCCAAACGAACATGAAAAAACTCATCATCTTCACCGGCGGCCATCATAACAGCTCGCTTGTCGTCGCTCAAGCTCTCCGCAAGGAAGGCTACCAGATCATCTGGATCGGGCACAAATTTACCTCCAAGGGAGAAAAAAGCCTCTCGGCTGAGTATCAGGAGATCATTCGAGCCCAAATTAAGTTTTTGGAGCTCAAAGCCGGCAAGTTTTACCACAAAGCCGATCCTTTGGAGTGGTTTAAAATCGCTTTTGGCTTTCTGCAAGCCTTTGTTTACCTACTTTCCTATCGCCCTCAGCTCATCTACTCCTCTGGCGGCTATCTGGCCGTCCCCGTCGTCATCTCCGCCTGGCTGCTCCGTATTCCTTCTCTAACTCACGAGCAGACGGTCATCGCTGGCTGGGCCAACAAGGCCATTGCCCCCTTTGTCAAAAAAATTCTCCTGACTCACCCCACCTCTCTAAAAAACTATCCTCAAGCCAAGTCGGAGGTGGTGGGTTTACCCATTCGAAAAGAACTACTAAACAAAAAGTTCACCCAAAAATATAGCCCCAAGCTTCTCTACATTACCTGTGGTAAGCAAGGCTCTCACCTGATCAATCAGGCTTTATTTCCAATTATTCCCCAGCTGGTAAAAAAGTTTACCGTCGTTCATCAAACCGGTTCCAACTCTCTAACTAAGGACATTGATCGAGCCAGAAGGCTAAAAGAGAGATTGGGTCAGGATGGGAGTCGCTATCTTTTTGCTCCTTACTTTTTTGAGGCCGATGCGGCCACTTATATTCGCTCAGCCTCGATCATTGTTAGCCGGTCTGGTGCCCATACCGTCTACGAGCTCATGCTTTTGCAAAAGAAGGCCGTCTTGATTCCCATCTCCTGGGTCTCTCACAACGAGCAGCTGCTAAACGCCCACCTAGCCAAGGACCAAATCGGCAGTCAGATCTTGGAAGAAAAAAATCTGAGTCCGGAGACTCTCTATCAAGCCATTCTTGATCTGGATAAGAAACCAGCTACCCAGCCTACTATCAAATTGATCACCAATGCGACTGAAAAGATCACGGACATCATCCATCACTCTCTATAAAAGGCTGGCTCTCGCCGTTCCCAGTGTCCTCCCCATGATTCTTTTATTTCTGTTTGGGCTTCTTGTTTACCAGCTATTTACTATTCGCCAAATTAAGTGTTCTCTAAATGACACCCCCTGTCCAGTAGAGCTCCTCGACAAGATCAATAAATATCTCGGCTCAAATATGTTGTTTCTAAATCAGAAAGAGTTGACTGCTTCGCTTAAAGCTTCTTTTCCGATCGAAAAAACCAATCTTGGTTTTCAGATGTTTAACACTTTAGCTGTTAAGGTAGAAGGCCGTCTGACCTCAATCAACACCCAGCTTTCTCTGGAAAAAACTCTTCCGGTTCTCAGCTTTGATGGTCGTGAAGGCTCTACCGAGTCGGCGATCTTTCAGAAGCCCAGTGAGGAAATTAGCCACTCAACTCAGTCGATAGAGTATCTCAACTTTGAAATTTGGGACAACGGCCTTATGTCTCCTGCAGCCTCCTCCGACTCAAAAATCAAGTATCTCTTTACCACCAAGCCAGACACCAGCGCCGTTCGGTCGGTCTACTCGGTTATTAAGCTACTTGAAAAATACTTAGAGGTTGACCAGATCTGGATTCTAAATGCTCGGGTTTTCTTGAGACGCTCGGGCCAACCTGATATCATTGTAGGTGTACCCTTCGATGAGGATAGTTTGGTGCAGGCCTTGCAATCGCTTGCTTACCTCACTACTATTAAAAAAGATGCGAAGGTTATAGATTTAAGATTTAAAAACCCCATCATAAGATAATATGGCTAAAACACCAGGCATTAATGCCATTGATATAGGCTCCAGTAAAATCACCTGTCTGATAACCGGACTATCTCTGGACAGCGGCAAAATAAACGTCATTGGCGTGGCCACCGTCCCCAGTCGAGGAGTCCGAAAAGGTCAGATCGTAAACATCGAGGAATGCGTGGGGGCTATTACGGATTGTGTCGAGTCGGCCGAGCGTATGGCCGGAGTCGGTCTCGACTCCGCCTTTGTTTCCATCTCCGGTGAACAGATTGAGTCTCAAAACTCTCACGGTCTGGTGGCCATTCGAGAGGCAGACGAAGAAATCTCCGGAGAAGATATTTTTCGAGTTATCGAGGCCGCTCGGGCCGTTTCTCTTCCCACTTCCAGAGAGATCATCCATGTTTTGCCGAGCGAGTTTGTCGTCGATAGCCAGCGGGGGATTAAAGACCCCACCGGTATGTCTGGTATTCGTCTCGAGACAGAAGCTCATCTCATTACCGGCCTATCACCAGCGATTAAAAATGTTTCCCGCTGTGTCAGCGAGCTTGGTGTCAATGTAGCTGGTCTGGTTTTTACCGGCCTGGCTTCGGCAGAGTCGGTTTTAAGCGATACCGACAAGGAGCTAGGGGTTATTTTGGTAGACATCGGCGGTGGTACTACTAGTGTCTGCATTTATTTAGAAGGTTCTTGCGTTTACTCTGCTGTCATTCCAGTGGGATCCAAAAAAATTAGCGACGATATTGCCATCGGTTTGCAAATTAGTGTTGATAGTGCCGAGAAAATCAAACATTACGTCAGTCGGTCTAAGAACGAAAGAGATGACGACGATGACCAAAAAACTTCCGACGACATTGACCTTTTGAAGCTCGGCATAAGTGAGGATGTCAAAAAAGTTTCCCGTAAAACCATTATCGAAGGGATTATTCGGCCTCGGCTCAACGAGATTTTCTCCATGGTCAACCAGGTCATCAAGAAGTCTGGCTACGAAGGTCAAGCCCCAGCTGGAGTCGTATTGACGGGCGGTGGTGCCTTAACTGTCAACTGCACCGAAGCCTGCCGAAGAGTTATGCAACTACCGGCCAAGATCGGCACTCCGTCCGGTCTCTCGGGTATGATTGAAGAAATCTCTACTCCGACCGCTTCTACCGCGGTTGGTTTGATACTCTATGGCTACAAACGTAAAGAGGAAATGCCCTCTTCCGGCTTTAAGCTATCTGGTATGATAAAGGGAATTCCGGGCCAAAAGGCTATCGGTAAGGTCGTCGATTTTATAAAATCATTTTTACCATAAAGTGGGTCTCGTTAAACCAGATACAAACACCTTTGCCAAGATAAAAGTTCTTGGTGTTGGCGGTGGTGGCAACAATGCCGTGAACTCCATGATTACTTCCGGAAAAATCAAGGGCGTTGAGTTTATTGCTATCAACACCGACATGCAAGCTTTATTGGCTAGCAATGCCGACATCAAACTTCAAATCGGAGAAAAAAGTACTAAAGGTCTCGGCTCTGGCTCCAATCCCGAAATGGGTGCCACTGCCGCTGAGGAGTCGCGAGAAAAGATCAAAGAAGTTCTTATGGGCGCCGACATGGTTTTTATCACCGCCGGTGAGGGTGGGGGAACCGGTACTGGCGCCGCCCCTATTATCGCCGAAATCGCCAAGAAGGACGTCGGGGCTCTGACAGTAGCTGTGGTGACCAAACCTTTTCTCTTTGAAGGCGCCAGACGTCGGGTACAGGCCGAAGAAGGCGTGGAAAAACTAAAAGACAATGTCGATACCTTGATCGTCATTCCCAATCAGCGTTTAATGGATGTAATCAAAAAAGACCAAACTCTAATTGATGCCTTCAAAACGGCCGACTCAGTTCTGGGCCAAGGGGTTCAGAGTATCTCCGATCTCATCACTTTGCCCGGGCTCGTAAATGTTGACTTCGCCGATGTTAAGACTGTCATGGCCAATGCCGGCTCTGCCCTCATGGGTATTGGCCGAGCTAGCGGAGAAAAAAGAGCTCTCATCGCGGCCAACGCCGCCGTCAGCTCACCGCTTCTGGAGGTCAGTATCGAAGGAGCCAAGGGTATCTTGTTCAACATTACCGGCGGCAAGAGCCTGACCATGAACGAGGTCAACGATGCCGCTACCATTATCACTCAGTCTGCCGATCCGGACGCCAACATCATTTTTGGGGCTACCATTCGAGCCGAAATGGGTGAGGACATTCAGATCTCAGTCATTGCGGCTGGCTTTGATACTCTTCGCCACTTTTCTTCTCCCCACTCGACCACCTATTTTAAACCAGCTGGTGTAGAGTCGGTCCAGTCTTCTCCCCCCGTCATCCCGAGCGTAGCCGAGGCCATGCCTGCCGGCAGGCAGGGATCTCACTCCAATCTGCCCAAATCGATCGGTAAGTATAAGCTGGAACACGATGAAGTCAGCATTGAGGACGATCTAGATATCCCCACCTTCCTCCGCAACAAATCCTAATAGGCTATAATACCTCGTAATCATCTTGCTCGTTAAATCTTTTGTGGGAGGAGGTGCTTGGTGTCAAGATCCACCACTTTTGAAGGTCATGAAATCCAAAGCATGGTAGACAACGTCGTCTTGGCCATTAGTCCGTTAATTTTTATTCTTATAGCCGAATTTTCTATCGGCCTTGGAGTTCACTGGACATTTCTGGTCATCTGTGCCTTTTTTATCATTCAGTTTCCTCATCAAACCTATCTTTTCTTTGAGATTAAGCATTTGATTGACAAAAACGACCCCGTGGATAATCTCAATTTCGTCAAGGTGGCTGTCTTTGGCAGTTTGAGTCTACTGGGTCTCGCTCTTCAAGTAATAACCATCATTCGACTAATAGCTCTTTTAAATCTCGGGCATTACGGCCTCTTGACGGTCATTCCTTTGTCCTTTGTAGCTTCCTTTGGTGCTTGTCTGGGACTCACCGATCTGTCTATAGCTCAAGGACTTCGGCTTCCCTTATTATCTAAACACCTCAAATTGGTAGCGCAAAGCTCTGACTTTATGGCACTCTGTCTGGGGACCACCATTCTTCTTGCCAGCTTAGTTCTACTATTTCTTTAATCGTCTTTATTTGTCAATCGCTCTCAACTTTGGGGGCGATTTTTATTTCACGGATCATTTCCTAAGTTCATTTAGTTGCAATTTATCTTCAATCGTTTTATAGTTCAAATATGGAACAAATACTACCAAAACAGACTAGTGAATCAAAAGGTGAACAAAAAGCCACCCCCCAATTAGGTAAGCTTTACAAGTCCTCCCTAGCTGAGTCTTATGCTAGAGGTGTAATGGGAGGCGGGGGTCGAGACCCGGAAAATCAAGCGGCTCTAGATAAATATCTAGAAAAAGACACTGATCACCGAAGACCGGAAGACATTGAGGCTTGGGAATTACTAAGGGCTAGAAAAATCAGTGTGGATGAGTTTAAGCGAAGAACCGGCACCCACATGTAGGTTTTCTCCACTATCTTGACTAAAGGACTCTTTTTTAAACTAAAGTTGGACACCGACACCTTACACTGGACCTTAGAAGAAATCTCCGATGGCCTGGCTAACCAAGTTCGGATTCAATCCGGCTCCGGCCACCATGGTCACCGCCAAGGATCTAGTCCAGGACAGAATTAGTTTTGGTCGTTAAGCTACTCCTCAGCGGCCTCCGCCTCGGCTTTGGTTTTGTGTTCGGTGCCATCAGGGTGATTGGCTGGAGAGTATACGGTGTACAGCTTGAGTGACTCAGTTGGAGAAGTATTAATAATGTTGTGATTGGTACCCGCCGGCACTATCAAAACATCACCGTCTCCCAAAACACTCTCTTCTCCATTTAAAATCGATTTGCCTTCTCCGGTCTCGAATCTAAAAAATTGATCCACCTCGGGGTGGACCTCCATGCCGATTTCTTCGCCTGGCAATAAACTCATTAAGACTAGCTGTGAGTGAGGAGCGGTAAAAAGCACCTTACGAAAGCTAGTGTTGCTAAGGGTGTCTTTTTCAATATTGGTGTGAAATCCTACCATAAATTTTGCAACTGGTAATACTTCATCTTACACCCACTGGTATAATTCTTTTGAGTATGCTCAAAGAAAAACATCAAATTAAAGAGGTTGAGGCCACGCCTGATTTTCCTGCCTTAGAAAATAAACTTCTTGAGCACTGGTACCAGACCGGTATCGTGGAAAAATATCTGCATTTAAACGACGCTTCCGAGAAAAAATTCTACTTCCAAGACGGCCCCATCACGGCAAATAATCCCATGGGAGTTCATCATGCTTGGGGCAGAACCAATAAAGACCTCTGGCAAAGATACAAGAACCTGCGCGGCTATCGGCAACGATTCCAAAACGGCTTCGACTGTCAAGGTCTCTGGGTGGAAGTAGAAGTTGAAAAAGAGCTCGGTTTTAAGCTCAAAAAAGACATCGAAACCTACGGAGTGGCTAAGTTTATTCAGCACTGTAAAGATCGAGTCAACAAGTATGCCCAAATCCAAACCGACCAAAGCCGACGCCTGGGCTACTTTATGGACTGGGATCACTCTTACTTCACCATGTCCGATGAAAACAACTACATGATCTGGTACTTTCTCAAAATTTGTTGGCAAAAAGGCTGGGTTTACAAAGGTCGAGAGTCAGTTCCTTGGTGCCCTCGTTGTGAGACCGCTATTTCTCAGCACGAAATGCTTACCGAAGATTATAAAGAGCTGACTCACAAATCTATTTATCTCAAACTTCCTCTCGTCGATCGTGATCGTGAAAATCTCCTCATCTGGACCACCACCCCCTGGACCATACCAGCCAATATCGCCGTCGCCGTCGATCCCAAGATGAGCTACTCTCTAGTCAAGGACGCCACCGGTGAGCGTTGTTGGGTTTTGCAAGACCTGGTCGAGACCGTTTTTAAAGACGCCTCTCACCAAGTGATTCAAACCGTCAAAGGTCAGTCTCTGCTTGGACTTCATTACACCGGCCCCTTTGATCATCTTCCCGCCGTCGCCGAAGTGGCCCAAGAAAACGTCTCTAAATTTCACTTGGTAGTGCCCACCGACCCCCTTATCATGCCCATTAGCAACACTGAAGGTACCGGCTTGGTGCACACCGCTGTCAGTGCCGGCACCGAAGACTTTGCCTTGGGTAGAAAATTGGGTCTGCCCATGATTCCCATCATTGGAGACAACGCCGACTATTTACCCGGACTAGACTTTTTGTCTGGCCAAAACGCCAAAAAGCATCCGGAAATTATTCTCGACTATCTACTGTCCAAAGATCACTCTGGAGATAGCTGGGTTTTTAGCATCAAAAACTATACTCATCGCTACCCGGCCTGCTGGCGTTGCAAGACCGAGCTAGTTTGGAAAGTCGCCGACGAGTGGTACATCGCTATGGACAAGGTCGATCCAGATGACGCCAAAAAACGCACTCTCCGACAAAAAATGATTGACACGGCTGGCAAAATTACTTGGAAACCAGAGTTTGGACTTGATCGAGAACTTGACTGGTTAAATAATATGCACGACTGGCTCATTAGTAAGAAAAATCGTTACTGGGGTCTGGCTCTGCCTATTTGGGTCTGTGATAAATGTGGTGAATTTGTAGTCATTGGTGGCCCCGACGAGTTAAAGGAAAAAGCTGTTTCTGGTTGGGAAAAATTTGCCGGCCATACTCCCCATAAGCCCTTTATCGACGAACTCAAACTCCAACATGAATGTGGTGGCCAGATGAGTCGCATTGGTGATGTTGGCAATCCTTGGCTGGACGCCGGTATTGTGCCATTCTCCACTCTGATCGACCCAAAAACCAAAAAAGTTAGTTACACCACGGACAAAAAATACTGGCAGGACTGGTTCCCGGCCGACTTTATTACCGAGTCCTTCCCCGGTCAGTTCAAAAACTGGTTTTATTCCCTTATTGCCATGAGTACTGTCCTTGAGGACACCAACTCGTTTGAGACGGTTCTCGGTTTTGCCTCCATGCAGGGAGAAGATGGCCGGCCCATGCACAAGTCCTGGGGCAACTCTATTGAGTTCAACGAAGCCGCCGACAAGATTGGCGTTGATGTCATGCGCTGGACTTTTCTGCGCCACAATCCGGAAAGAAATCTCCTTTTTGGTTATAAGCTAACCGCCGACACCAAGCGTCTCTTTCACTTACTTCTCTGGAACTCTTATCGTTTCTTTGCCAATTACGCCTCTCTTGAAAAATGGCAGCCCACGATTGAGTTTGACCACGTGCCCTCCAAGCTGGATCTCTGGATACTAGGGCGCTTAAATCAGGTCGTTCTCGAGGTCGAAAAAGCTCTCGATCGCTTTGACTCTTTTACGGCTACGACCAGCATCGAAGGCTTTGTTTCCGACCTCTCGACTTGGTACATTCGCCGTTCCCGCGATCGTATTGGTCCTACCGCTACCGATCTGGATGATAAGGAAACCTGCTATCGCACACTAAGAACCGTTTTTGATGTTCTCTCTCGTGTTCTCATGCCTTTTATTCCTTTTCTCTCGGACATAATTTATACCAACGTCACCGGTCTGCCATCGGTTCACCTAGCCACTTGGCCAGAGGTAAACACTCCCGAAGTTATCGATACCCAGCTTATCCAAAGTATGTCCGAGCTCAGACAGATCTGTGAAATGGGTCATGCTCAAAGAAAAGCTCTCAACAAATCAACCAAGCTACCTCTACAAGCGGCTATTATCAAAGGTTTGGGGGACGACCTAAAATCAGATCCTCAGCTGATTCAATTAATTAAAGATGAGCTTAATGTCATCGAGCTTAGATTTGAGTCCTTTCTCACCGTCGCAGAAAAGAAACTAGGAGCTTCTGTCGAGCTGGATACCACCGAGTCCGAGGAACTTACTCAAAAAGGTCGGGCTAGAGAGATCATGCGTGCCCTTCAGGAGGCTAGAAAACTGGCCGGCTGTCGGATGGATGAGGTGGTCTCGGCCGTTTTGCCGGACTGGCCACTTCAGTACCAAAATGAAATCCAACAAAAGACTCTCATCCGTGCCTTGGAAAAAGGTCCGGCAATAAGAATCATTAGAGACACCTAATGCGTCAAGGTAAAGGTCTTCTTATTAGTGCTCTGCTTTTGACACAAGTTCTTGGTCTGACGACCATCTGGAGTACTTTTCCGGAGCTATTTTTTACTCAGCTTTCCTTTGTTCTGGTCGGTACCATCATTATTCTACTTCTGTCCAAAGTCGATCTAACTCTATTTTTTAGTTTATCCACCGTTTTTTATGTCGTCAGTCTCCTCTTACTGGCGGTCACTCTCATGGTGGGGAAGAACATCCGTGGTTCTGTTCGCTGGATCGATCTCGGTTTTTTTAGTTTGCAGACCTCAGAAATTGTTAAGCCTCTTCTGGCAATTTTTTACTCCTCCTATCTAGCCAAATTTCAGGACTTAAGCTGGAAAGGGCTGTTCCGTTTTCTTTTTCTAGCCATGTTGCCGGTAGTCTTGATCGCTTTTCAGCCAGACCTGGGCTCTGCCCTCACCTTGTTTTTTTTGCCGATGGCTCTCTTGGTTTTTTCCGGCCAGATCAAAAAGATCCTTCTTGTCGGCATGGTCTCCTTACTAATATTTATTCCTTTAGAATCCAAGCTTTTGAAGCCTTACCAGCGTCAGCGGATAGAAACCTTTATCAATCCGTACCAGGATCCTCAAGGCTCGGGCTACAACGTTATTCAGTCAACCATTGCCGTCGGCTCCGGCAAAATCCTGGGTAAAGGCGTCAAGCTCGGTACCCAGTCTCACCTTAACTTCTTGCCGGAGCGTCACACCGACTTTATCTTCGCTTCTTATGTCGAGGAGTTCGGTCTGCTTGGTGCCCTGGTCTTGTTTGCCGCCTACTCAATCATCTTTAATTACTCCCTCATCAACCTTCGCCGTTTCAAAGAGCGGCGCCTGACGCTTCTGTCGTTGTCTACCTTTCTCATTTTTTTCTTTCAATTTGTGGTCAATATTGGTATGAATCTCGGTATCATGCCGGTTACTGGTATCACCCTGCCTCTTTTTTCCTATGGTGGAAGCTCTCTACTTAGTTTTGCCATCCTAATCGGTCTCCAGCTCCGCCAGCTTGATTTAATAGCTCCTTTTGAGATATAATTGCGCCCATGACAGACAAAGTTCCCTACGCCGTGATTCAGCTTGGTGCCAAACAGTATCTTCTTAAAGAAGGCGACCAAATTGTGGCTGAAAAAATAGATCTTAAAGACGGTGAGGTTTTGACCGTCAAAGAGGTGCTTCTCGGCTACGATGGTCAAAAAACCACTTTTGGTCAGCCTTTTCTCAAAAATGCCTCTGTTGACCTAGTTATGGACGGTACCAAAAAAGGTGAGAAAATTCTAGTGGCCAAGTTTAAAGCCAAGTCCCGCTATCGCAAAGTCATGGGCCATCGCCAGCTAGGTAGCCACTTCACTGTCAAGGCTATCAATATCTAAAATACCATGCGCTTTTTACTTTTCGTTGGTGCCAGCAATACTCTGGCTGAGTTCGAGATCGAGACTCAGATCAAGTCCGCCAAACTCCTCCAGCCCAATGTCTATCTGATAGAAGCGCCCACAGCTCTGTCTGCTCAGACCACTGTTTCCAAACTAGGCTGTAGTATCAAACTAGCCAAAGAGCTTGTCGGCGTCGCCCCTAGTTCCGCTTCAGTGGCTGACCTAGTCACATTCAAAAACTTTTCGGTTACTTGTCTCGACAATTTTCAAACCTCAGCTAGTCTCAATCAAGAAATCAAAAATCTTCTTCAAAAAGGGCGCTTTATCCTGCCCAAAGAGCAGTTTGGTCTATCTCCCATACTCATAAAAAAGCACCGTATCGACGAATTTTTTGTCGATCAACAGCGCGAAGAAGTCTGGCAGACCCTCTGGGTCCATGACTACCAGCACTGGATAAAAAAAGATCGACACTTACCGTTTGCCAATGCCAAAGCCGGTATCTTGCCACCCAAAATTGCTCGTAGTATGGTTAACCTCTTACCTTTTGAGCCTGCCGGTAAGCTCCTGGTAGACCCTTTCTGTGGTTCGGGTCGCCTGCTGGTGGAGGCATCCGAGCTCGGCTACCGAGTTGGCGGCTCAGATATTCTGGCCGAACAAGTTCGTGAAACCAAAGCCAATCTAGACTTTCTGGAGATCGAGGCCAAACTAGAGGTTCTGGATGCCACCCACTTATCCGACCTTTTTCATGAGGTAGATGCGATCGTCACCGAACCTTTTTTGGGCAAGCCCAACCTCCGACCTGATCAAATTAGATATCTGATTCCCGGCCTACAAAAGTTATATCTGGGTTGCTTAAAAGACTGGCTAAAGGTTCTGAAACCCGGTGGCTACGTGGTGATGGTCTTTCCTAGCTTCGATACCGGTAAACATCTCTATAAGACAAGCACCGTGATTGACGGGAAGCTAGAACTAAGTTACAATTTGCTCAAACGTGGAATTATGTACTCGCGACCCAATGCCGAAGTTCGCCGTGAGATCGTCATCCTACAGAAAAAGTAATCAAATAACCAATAACCAATAACCAATAACTAAGAACCAATATGGCCCACGTCAAATCAGGAGGAGCAACCAGACAACACTCACAACGCGCCGGTAAAAGGCTTGGTGTCAAGCTTTATGGCGGTCAAACCGTCAAAATCGGCCAAATCATTGCCAGACAAAGAGGCGCTCAGTATCACGCCGGTCTCAACACCGACCTTGGTCGAGACTTTACTCTCTTCTCTCTCGCCGAAGGAGTGGTCCAGTTCCGCAAGCTCCAAGGCGTCCATTACGTCGACGTAGTTGCCAAATAAATGGACGACCAAGCCATTTCCATTCTCTCCATCGACTTTTTACAACCCAATCCCTTACAGCCCAGAGGAGTCATTACCCCAGAGTCTCTAGCTGAGTTGGTCGACTCCATCAAAACTCACGGTATTATTCAGCCTTTAGTTGTCGCTCATACCCCGGCTGGCTACCAGCTAATTGCCGGTGAACGACGCTGGCGAGCTTCCAAACTAGCCGGTCTCAAAGAAGTTCCGGTTCGTATCATCGAGACCTCGCCCCAGGGCATGCTGGAAATGGCTATTGTTGAAAATGTTCAAAGAACCGATTTAAATCCCATCGACCGAGCCAACTCCTTTGAGCGTCTTATCAATGAATTTAATCTAAGTAACTCAGACATTAGTTTAAGAGTGGGCAAAAGCCCGGCCTTTGTGAGTAACACTTTGCGTATGCTCGAACTCCCCGACGCCTTAAAGGATGGCCTCATTTCTGGAGTTATCTCTGAAGGTCACGCTCGGGCTCTAGCCGCCATTCCGGATACTCAGACCATGATCGAGGCCTACAAGATTATTTTGCGTGAAGGAGGATCGGTCCGACGAGCCGAAGAACTTGCCAGACGGTTTAAAAAAACCATGAATCGTTCCAAGCCCAGTGACGGTTTCAATACCAAAACCATGAACGACTCAATAGACAGTATGGCCGAGGAAATTCAAGTTTCTTTGGGTGAAAACGCCAGAGTTAAGATGCGTCGCTCCAGAATGGAAACTGCTATTAATATTGTTCTCAAAGGCAATCCAGAGGAAACTGAAAAACAGATCCAGATAATTCACGACTTACTAGTTCCCTCAAGCTCGACCAGCCCAGACCAGCCGGATATAGCTCCACCCACCACTACCGAGAGCACCTACTCCAACCCCTTCGAGCCCTTCAATAACCCCTTTTCCCCCATGCCAGAGGTGGCTTCACCTACGGCTACACCCCCTGTCTCTGAAGATACCCCCCGCGAGTACTAATTTTCGTTGCCTGCTTTTATCGGTTCCATCACCAGCCCGACCGTGTTGGCCGGCCAGTAGCGGAAAAAAACCTTACCGATAATATTTTGATAGGGGACTGGGCCCCAATCACGACTGTCGGACGAGTGATCACGATTATCACCAAAAGTCATTACTTCTCCATCTCGTACAGTATAGCTCTCTCCTTCATGTAAAAATTGTCCAGGATTGGTAGTGTACTCCATCGGCAAGTAAAATTCATCGACTTTTTTACCATCTATCAAGACAAAACCGTTTTGAACACTAACGGTCTGGCCTGGGGTAGCGATAATGCGCTTGATAAAGTCAAAGTTTTCATTGATAGGGGCTTTAAAGACGATGACATCTCCGTCTCGTGGCTGTCTCATACGGTAGGTGACCTTGTCTGTTAGAAGATATTCTTTATCCTTAAAGGTGGGAAACATCGAGCTACCCTTAACCTGGTGTGGCTGCATCAAAAAAAGGTAAACCACCACAAAAACCGAGGCGGATATTACAAAGGCCTCGATAAACTCATATATGACATGAACTAGCTTTCGGAAGAACGGCATCACTCTAGTTTATAGCGGCTGATATAATAATTCAAGCCAAAAAGGCTATTTTGGTCGCGTAGCGCAGTTGGTTAGCGCACCGCATTCACATTGCGGGGGTCACTGGTTCGAATCCAGTCGCGACCACAAATGTCGTACCCTTGCGGCGAGGCGGCCAGGCTTCACCAACCGCTATTCCTTAAACATCTGACGGGCCCAGAAATAAACTGGAACTGTAAGTAGCGCTAGCCACCACCAGAGTACGCTCTCCTTTTTGTCATCCGTCTTGCTCAACACCGCTGGCTGTGGCCTTACTGCCGCCGTCGCTACCTCTCCCTTCTCCGTCTCGGTTGACTCACCTAGAACCTCTTGGGTGAAGTTCCTAACCGCCTCAGCCAGACTATTTTCGAACGAAACAACCGGCTTCACCCCTTTGGTGGTAAAACTTTTTTCTTCTCCGACCACTTCCGGAGAGCCGTGTGAAACCGCTCGATAGTAATAAGTAGTTCCGGCCGTCAGCCCCGTGATCGTGACTGTGTGCGAAGTAACCTTGGGAGAGTCATCTTTTTCGACAGTGGAGTTGGCATAGCCATAGTTTGGCGCGTCGCTCAAGGTTGGGTGCGAGACCGTCTCATAAATCACCCTACTGGTACTGGGGTGATCGGTATTCCAAACAATGGTGACTCCGGTTTCACTCGGAGCATTAACTGACTCACTTGAAATTAGTGGAGGTGGATCGATCGTAATATTTATCGTGGCAGTGTTACTTTCTACACTTCCATCGCTGACTTTATAAGTAAATGAATCTGTGCCATGATAGCCGGAACTTGGGGTATAGGTTAGGCGGTTGGAAGAGAGGCTTCCCAGGCTTCCATGGCTGACGCCGGAAACAATTGAATATACAAGTGAGTCTCCATCGACGTCAGATCCGGTGAGATCAATGGCAACAGAATTATCTTGGCCGGTCGAGGCAGAAACATCACTAGCCACCGGCGCGTCGTTGATCGGATTGACGGTGACAGAAATAGTGGCCACCCCCAATAGATTGAAAATAATAGGACTGGATGAACTGGAATCTTTAACTTCGAAGGTAAACGAGTCGGTACCGTGATAGTTAGCGGTTGGAGTATAAGTCGTCTGGTCTCCAGCTAAGGAAATTGTTCCGTGAGACGGAGTCGATAAAATGGCATAAGTTAAAGTATTTACCGGTAAATCTGAGTCATTGGCGGTCAGCGTAATTATTTTAGATGTATCTTCGTTGGTCGAAGTACTGCCTTCCTGGGCCACCGGAGTGACATTAACCTCATTGACAGTGATCGTAATTTCTTCAGAATCAGTCTTAAGACCATCGGTCACTTTAACTGTGAAGGTATAAGTTCCCGGCCCCTGAGTTTCCGTCGGAGTAAAGACAAAGACTCCAGATTCTGAGTTTATGGCTGCTCCCGTGGGAGTGTTCTCCAGGCTGTAGATTAGGCCAGTACTGTCCGGATCGGTGGCACTAGCTGTAAAAGTGAGAGTCGCCAGTTCATTGATCATCTTATTTCCAATCGTCTCAAATATCGGCGCATCATTGACCGAAGTAATTGTCGCCGAAACCGTCGCGATTAAACTATCAACCGATCCATCACTCACTTTGTAAGTAAAAGAGTCATCACCGTGGTAGTCTGCAGAAGGGGTATAGGCAATTTGATTTCCCGAAATGGCTCCCAAAGTCCCATGGTTGGCACCGGAAACAATTGAATAAGTCAGAACATCTACCTCGATATCTGATCCAGAAAGATCGATGTTTATTAGAGAATCTTCTTGGGTGGTTACCGAGACATCACTAGCCTCCGGCGCATCATTAACGGGATTAACTGTAATGGTAACGTTCGCGGTGTTAGTCAAACTACCATCTGTCACGGTGTAGCTAAAACCGGCTGGACCAAAATAGTTTAATGAAGGCGTAAAAATAATATTATTAGCAGAAATCAAAACGGATCCATGCGAGGGGTTGGCTACACTTACTATTACCAGATCATCGTGCGCATTGTCCGGATCGCTGTCATTGGCCAACAGCTCGGTAGCACTCATGGTTAAGTCGGAATCCTCGTTGGTAACAAATTTATCCTCCTGCGGAGCTGGGGAATTGTTCATTTCCTTAACAGTTATGGTTATTGTTTCCTCATCGGCAAAGATGCCATCCGAAACTGTGAATTTAATTTCATAAGTAATGCCTCCTTGTGCTTCATCCGGGGTGAAGGTAAAAGTTTTATTTACACCATCAAAGCTAGTGTTGGCCGGTAAACTGGAGGTCGTAAACTGCAGGGTTTGCTCATCTATATCGGTTGCCTCGATGCTGAAATTTAAGGTAGCAAATTCGTCAATATTTTTATTGCCAATATCGGTCAGGATAGGAGAGTTGTTCGTCGGCGTAATGGACATCGAGGCACCACTAACCAGATATTTATCTATTTGACCGACGCTTTTTAAGTTTCCCGGAACTGTTTTCCAAGTACCTTCATTTTCCACGCTCCCCACATGCAGTTTGTAATTACCTTGTCCGGATTCTTTAACTTTTACGGACAAATCTTCATCGTTATAGCCGGGCAAAATAAAGAGTTTATACTCCGGAAAATACAATCCTAGCTCATCGTTACAGTTTATGAGAAGAGTATCGCAGACCTCCAAAGCTCCCGGGGATCTCAGTATGGTCACAAATGATTTTTTCTGACTATCTGTCTCCGAGGAAACGGCTAGAGACGGATCAAGTCCTAGTTTTTGAAAAATAATAGCGATGTTTTCTTCTTTGGAAAGCAGATCTCCATGCCAGCCACTCAACTTTTCGCCAGGATTAAACGATCCAAGAGCACTATCTTTAATTATGGTTCCGTCACCCGCGGTTTTAATAAATGGATCTTCGTCAATCGGCTTGCCATCTTCCCACATTTCTTCGGCTTCGTCTTCGCTATTTCTGGGAATGACCACAATCTTATTATTAGTGGACGAGATATCTTCACTCCAGTAGGGGATCAGCTTATCTTCCAAAATACTTGTCTCATCATTTAAAGATTTTAAGTAGGTATTCTTTTGAGCCATAGTATCAATCCCTACTTCCTCGCCTTCAGCAATCAAAAAAGGGAAAGTGGGTAGTAAGTCGCTGATCGAAGGGGAAACTCGCCTAACTGCCGCTACCTTTGTCTCACCTAGCTGTCTATTTACCTCAGTGGCGATCTCCAGTAAGACATTTTGCCACCATGCCCCATCCCAAATTTTGGCTCCCTCCCACAGACCATAAGTCTCGATCGCCCCTAGGTGTGGTGATCCGACGGTCATCACCTTATCCACCTTGCTCACTCCGTATTTTTGAGCGTAGGCACGGGCTACTAAGCCACCCATACTGTGGCCAATTAGATCCACCTTATCAGCCAAATTCTTACTCAGGACAAAAGCGTTTAGATCGTCTGCCAGATCGGTGAGCGGTTTTCGCCAATCGTAAGGAAAAACAAACAAATCTGTTCCTTCAACAAAGCCGGCATTTTTAAACGACTCGATGATGCCGTCGTAGTTTTTGATAAAACTGGGAATCTCCCAATTACTCCCCGTTGTTCCGGCCAATATCGCCCCTATATCCCAACTCCCCCCATACCCAGGAATAATCACCACCGGCACTCTTAATGGTGAAGTGTCTTTGATATAGAGATAATCAACATTTATCGATGCCCAGTTTTGTGGAGTCTTTGTTTTTTGAGGATTACCCATCCAAATATCAGAAATTTTTCTGGAGCTATCTTTTGTTTCAAAAGTCAAATTACCGACAGTGATCACAAAGTGATCATTTGATTCGGTAACTCTTAAAGTATTCCAATTAGTTGAGGAAATAGAGGTTAATATAACTGGCGTACCATTTGTACAATCTGGAAGATTTGTAGTACACAGTGTGGTTATAATGGCGGCAGTTGTGGGAGAAGTTGTCCATACGGCAAACACATAATCCTTTGGTGCAAGGTCGGATGGCGTACCATTTGTTACAAGAGAGTCGGAGAAAACAAGACCATTTCCATATGTAAGATTTCCAGAAAATCCAAATTTTATTTCAATTGAGTAATTAGTATCTGGAATTTGGACATTTTTCATATAAAGATATGGAAAATAGTTTCCGTAAAGAGATGAGAGTCTAACATTCTCATTGTTAATACTCTCGATTACCCCATTTGGGTTAGGATTAGATTGCCAATGAACCAAATCAACATTTTGATCATTAAATTCTTCTAGAAAAACGTCTCCGCCAGCCAGGATCAAACTGGGATAGAAAAATGGAACAACAAACACCACACATAACAACAACAAACGAAAGAGGGCAGGTACTTTCATTGTTAAACAATATTATTAATGCTATCCTCACATAAAGTGACTCAAAAATACATAGCAATAATAATTGTAACTTTTAATTCCGAAAAGTATATATCTAATTGCTTACGTTCAATAATTCATATTAACAATCTCCCAAATTCCTACAATCGTAGGATTATAGTAATTGATAATAATTCTCAAGACAAAACCGTAGATGAAATCAAAGATATAATCGTTCAGAATAAGAATATACAACTAGTGTGTAATAGCAAGAATTTGGGCTTTGCTAAGGCAGTAAATTTGGGAATAAAAATTGCCCAAAAGTCAGATTACTTTTTATTACTCAACCCAGACACCATCATGGGGCCAGACTCATTAATTAATTTAATTCGTTGTATTCAAAAAAATAAAGCAGGGATTGCAGGAGGAAGTACGTTAAACGAAGAGGGGTTCCAAAACGGTAGTTATTTTAGATTTCCAAATATATGGGTTGGGCTATTTGATCTTACCAATTTAAGGAAACTTCTATATTCAGACCATTGGCACAACTATTTTTATTATTTAGATAGCGATTCTTCAGGACTATCATGTTTTCCTGTCGATGTTGTTACGGGTGGGTATATGTTGATAACCAACAAAACGATACAAAAAATAGGTAATCTAGATCAAGGGTATTTTATGTATCTTGAAGACGTTGATTATTGTTTACGAGCAAAAAAAGCAGGAATTAAGATTTATCACTCAAATAAGTCAACAATAGTTCACTTTGCAGGGAGAAGCAGTGAAAACAAAGATAGAATTAGACACTTATCGTGGTTGTGGTCAAGGAAACTATATTATATAAAAAATCTCAACATCCTTGAAAACTTAATAATCCAACCTATATTTTTAGTAGATGATTTGTACATATTAGTGAAGTTGTTTTTAGACAAATGAAAAAAGTATTTATTGTTCGGGGGGCGTTTTTGAATCCGTTTGAGTTACAAAATTACTACCTTCTAGCGAAAAAAAACGAGGTCATCGCCATTTCCTCCAAACACCCCATCTCCGACAAAATCCAACTACCTCTAAAAAAACTTTGGTCACCAACGGATCTGCCCAACTTCCCCTTTAAATTTCCTATCCTCAACCGTCTCTTTACCGACGCCCACCGGCTCTATGGCCTAGACAAAGTCATCAAAGGGGCCGACATCGTGCATGTGGCCGAGACTTACTTTGGCTACACTCACCAGGCCATTATGGCCAAAAGGCGGGGAGTGGTCAAGCGAGTAATTAGTACAGTCTGGGAAATAATACCTCACAATAACGAAAGTTTGCGGGGCAGAAAACAGTACAAAAAACTGGCCCAAGAAAGTGTCGATCACTTCATTGCCGTTACTGAGATGGCCAAAGAAGCTCTCCTCCAAGAAGGAGTCTCCGAGACCAAGATCTCAGTTATTCCGGTAGGGGTCGATATTAAGCGGTTTAGTCCGGAACCAGGTCTGAGGAAAAAAAGAACCTTTAATATTCTCTGTGTCGCTCGCTTGGTACCCGAGAAGGGGATTGAAGACCTGGTCACCGCTTTTTTTAAAATCAAAGAAAAATATCCACAGGTTCATCTAACCCTAATCGGCAACGGTCCACTAGGTCACGATCTGGCCGGCTTCAAAAACATACATCTAAAAAAGAAGGTTCCCTACGGTCAGATACACACCGAGTATCAAAAAGCCGACCTCTTTTGTCTTCCCAGCAGATCCACTAGTACCTGGCAAGAGCAGTTTGGAGTTAGCCTGGTCGAGGCCCTGGCTAGCGGCCTGCCCATCGTCACCACTAGCACCGGTGCTATTCTCGAAGTTTGCGGCGAGGCGGCTCTCTACGGACGTGAAAGGTCACCCGAAACTCTCCAGACAAACCTCGAGAAACTAATTTATAATGAGGTCTTGAGGCAAAAAATGGCTCAAATCGCCAGAGCTAGAGCTTTGGCAAAATTTGATCATCTAAAAATAGCCAAGCAGATCCAAACCCTCTACCAAAAAGTATGTCGCTAAAGAAAAGTTTGATCAAAAATACCGGCTACAACCTTCTCGGCTACTTTTATCTTCTTCTGGCCAGTTTTTTCTCCATCTCCATTCTCTTAAATCATTTGGGTCGAGACGTCTTTGGTGTCTACATTCTTTTAGTTTCCTTTATTTCTATCGCTGCTGTATTTGATTTTGGTATTTCTAGCGCTGTGGTTAGGAAACTCTCCCTGCCTCAAACTACTCGTGACGACAAAATCAAAACCTGGAAAACCTCCTTTGCCATCTTTACCGTTTTTGCCCTCATCTTGTTCATTGGAACGATTGCCATTCTATCTTTTCTTACCCAAACAATGTCTATTTTTACTTATCTTGATCAAGTAACTATCAGCTGGTCCATCCTAATCCTGGCCATCATTATCTTTGTTAATCATATAAATACTCATTTTCTAAATCTGCCTCAAGCTGAACAACGATTTGATATTTTTAATATAAAAACTTTGTTAGTCGGTAGTGCCAACACTTTGATCTCCGCCTTTGTCTCTGGTTACTATCCAAACATTGCCTTTATCTTGTTTGTTCAACTGATTTTTCATCTCCTGACCTTTATATACATGCTTATTTACTCGCTCCGGGTTTTTTCAGGTTCAGATTTTACTCCGGCCTATGATAAACAAACGGGTCGAGAGCTTTTTTCCTTTGGCCTTAGGAATTTTATCGGTACTCTGGCCGGACAAGTGGAGAGTCAATTTAGCAACTTCATGCTAGGGGCCACGGTGTCTGCTCGAGCCATTACTTCTTTTAATATTCCTCAAAGTATTGTCGCTAAAGGTGCAGGAGTGATCTCTCAGTTTGCTCAAGCCTTTTTTCCTCTAAGTGCTTCGCTTTTAGAAAAAGATCGGATAAAAAAACTAAAGGCTTTAGTTCTGGGTGTCGAGGGGCTTGCTCTCCTAGGCGGTCTGGTGGCTGTCGCTTTGACCTTCATTATTGGTGAGCCATTTTTGCTGTGGTGGCTCAAAGACATCGTTGTGGTGGAAGCTGCTTACCCTGTTCTAAAAGTTCTCAGTTTTTATTTTTTATTGGTCTCCCTTACACCTGTCCCCACCGCCTTACTCCAGGGGTTAGACAAACCGCAAATTACTTCATTTTTTGCCGTCCTCACCGTCGTCCTGGAAATCGGTTTTGCTTTGGTGCTTATTCCCAGGCTTGGTCCTCTTGGAGCCGCATACTCCTTTCTACTGAGTGTCATTATTTCTATTCCTCCTTTCCTTATCACCACTTCCTATTTATTGACCAAAAAAATCACAGAGTATGAATAGTTATCTCTTTAATGGTCAAAAGTACGGTTGGGGACCAGGAGTGGCCACCTTAAATTCAGACAAGGCCGCTCTGCTCCAAAAATATGCTCAAGGTAAATGCTTAGATATTGGTTTTGGTAGTGGCCTATACACTCAGCACCTGCGGTCTCTCGGTCATCAAGTTCAAGGTGTAGACAATCAGGCGCTTTTTGTCCAAGCAGCCGCCAAAAAATATCCAGAGATTCCTTTCATGTTGGGAGACATCCACCGTCTGCCATTTAAAAAAGGGGAGTTTCAAACCACCATTGCCTTTGATATTTTGGAGCACGTGGAGGACACCGTGGCCTTAAAGGAGATTTTTAGAGTGTCCAAACGGCTTATCTTCTCGGTTCCTATCAAAAATCAAGAGATCCTCTTGCACTATGGTCTTTCTCACTCTCATTACTTAGACAATACCCATTTAAGAGTTTACTCTCTAAAGAGCTTGCGAAAATTATTTGCTCCATTTTCCTGCAAAATTATTTTTCTAAAACCATCTCTTCCTTTGAGCCTTTCCGGTCTATTAATCGAAAGACTGTCCGGTCAAAATAAATTGCTTAAAGTTCTCCTCAAAATTATTTTGAAGCCTTTCTTGCCCGAGCCCCCGCTTTACTCCACCATTTTTGGTGTCCTTGAAAAACAATCTCTATCATGAAAATCGCCGTCTACTACGATATTCCTTTTGGGGGGGCACATGTGGCTATGGAGGAGATCATTTCACGCCTTCGGCAAAATCATCAGATCCATCTCTTTCATAATCTGCCGAAAACTGTTCATAATTTTCCCCCCCGGAGGTTGTGGATTGATTTAGAATCAATTTGTTTTCAGTGCTTTAAACAACGCCACCAAGCCTCAGAGATAGATGGTAATCACTTTGATTTGGTCTTCGTATCTCACGATCGTCATTTTCAAGCCCCCTGGATTCTAAGATTTCTTAAAACTCCCAGCGTCTTCCTTTGTCAAGAGCCCACCAGAGCTCTTTTCGAGGACTTTTTGTCCATTGATAAAAGCTGGCCGCTCTTTAATCGGATTTATGAAAGAGTCATTCGTTTCATTCGTCAAAAAATTGAAATTAAAAATGCCGGTTACGCCACTCGTCTTGTTTCAAACTCCCATTATTCATCGGGATCTATTCTAAGAGCCTATGGTCGCCCCGCCACCCCTGTATATATGGGTATCAATCCTCGCAGTTTCTTTCCGGCTAATTTAGTTCGTCAAAATCAAGTTCTGGTCGTGGGAAATCACGAGCCTCAAAAAGCTTTGTCTTTGGCCGTAGAAGTTGTCGCGTTGATAACACCCAAGTTACGCCCCAAACTGGTAATTGTCTCTCCCAGACACCGAAATAACCTGGAGCTAATTGAGTTAGCCAAGTCCAAAGGAGTCATTCTTGAGATTCAAGAGGGGATAAAAACACCAGATCTTTGTCGGTTATACAATCAATCAAAAGTTTTGCTGGCAGTGGCCCGTCTGGAACCCTTTGGTCTCTCGGTAGTCGAAAGCTTGGCTTGCGGTACTCCAGTGCTCGCAGTCGATG
>Ga0172379_10001365_pt1 | contig 49175 bp, 51 predicted proteins | sample GrowelOW334metaG_FD_119756 | JGI IMG/M metagenome (GOLD analysis project Ga0172379, IMG submission 119756) | Groundwater microbial communities from an aquifer near a municipal landfill in Southern Ontario, Canada - Groundwater well OW334 metaG | ecosystem: Environmental > Aquatic > Deep... | reverse complement strand
TTCCGAGAGAGGCGCGTACTTAAAATCAACTTCGCGTCCGTCTTTCGTTTTGAACTTCACACTCTTGCTTTGCTCAATAGTCGTGAGTTCTCCTTGAAACGCCGACAGTGCCTCAAAGATATTCGCGTGCGATATTTTCACTACCTCTTTCCCCTTTTTCTCCGGTGTTCCCGGTAGAGCGTTTGGCTCTTTTTCCACTGTTTTCATATTTGTTATATGATTATTGTTAATATCTTAATCTTATCATAGTCCCTTTTTCTTGTCCAGTGTTTGTGTGGATAACTCAAAAAGGAAATTCGGTTATGCTATCAGCCATTGCTCCCCAGTCCTTTTGTCGTATCTCATTGTCAGTGAGTTCTTTAACTTCTTGGGACAAACTCTCGTATGCTTTCAACTGCTCTTGGCGTCCGTATTTCGTCCGTGCGTTCCAGCTACTCCATTGGTTTAGCAAGTTCCAGTAATACTTGTACCGTGTCGGCTCTTTGTATTGGGTTGGGGTATCTCCGTATCCTTGTTGCAACACCTCCACATAGATACTTCCGTTTGGTGAAATTGCGCGGACGTATTTTAGGAATTTATCAATGTTCGGAACGTTCAAAGTATTTCCATTTTGGAGTTTCTTCGGCTCTCCAAACTTCTCTCGGATCAGTTTATCAAACTTTAATAATTCATCGTCGGTATATATTCTTGGTATCCACTTATTTATTTCGTGATATTCACGACTTGCGTCAGATTGTTTTTTCATAGTTCTTTTGTAAAATCATTAGCGTAATATCCGTCAGTGTGAGAAAGAAATTCTTTTACCTCTTTTGTTGCTTCAAGAAAATCAAGTCGCATTTGTCCGTCCGAGTCTATGTTTTTAATTTCCGCAACCTCGTCGTGGTAATTTCCGGCTTCATCTTCCCACGCTTGCTCTACCATTATCTTATCTCCAATTTTTAAGTTGTTTTTATTGTTCATAAAATTTGTGGTGTATCTTTTTGAACATCTAATAAGAAAATCTTTTGTCGGCTTTCGGTTATTGTTAATCGCAAAAATTCGTTATTGTTTTCTGCGAGATATGATATGTCTTTTGCCCCGAGAAGAAATGCGCGGGCTTCTTTTATAAAACTTTTTGGAACGTACCCCATATCTTCGGCGGTAGGGTGGTAGTTTTCTTTCCAACCCATAAGTCCGTTAATATCAGGTTGAACATCTCTAATCTCCGAACCAACCAACATCACGCCGTTTGAGAATACAGTACGCTCGTTTGGGTGAGTAAAAAGATAGTACGCTTTGTGTGCTTCTTCCGCCGGGATAAGTTTGAATTGGTCGTCCCGGAAACCAGTGATAATTTTTACATATTTCATATAACTTTATATTTATCTTTTTCTTTATTTCGTAGTGTTTGCTCTTGAACAATGAAGTCGCGTATTGCTGTCCATTTGTCGCGGAGTTGGCACGGTGTGTATGCTTTTGAAAAGTACGGCATTTTGTTTAATGAGGGAAGTGCGTTTATAACTTTCTTAACGAGTTCAAAACCATACTGCTCAATGAGCCAATCACAAGCCAAGCGTTGCGCCGGAACTCCGTAATATCGTCCGTTCTTAACATCAACGTTTTCAAATTCTTTTAAGAGGTCTGCTCCGAGTGTCGTAAACTTCTTTTTTTCTTTCGGAGTGTCCACTATCGGGGCTTGCCCCGTAGGTTGTCCTATCCTATCCTTACCTATCCTATCCTTACCTGTGTCTACCGGTGGTATACCAGATGTCAACCGCTTTATTTCGTCCTTATATATAGCAAGATATTTACTAGGTGTGTATCGGTCGTTTCGGAGGTAGTTGTTTTCCGTCCAGTCGCGTATCACGAGTACCCTCTCGTCAAATATCTGAATAAACCCCTTTGCTTGTAAAATTTTCAAGTCGTCCGGCTTTGCTTCCACCATTCTCATAATAGCGAAGTGTTCACAAAATCCGTCGTCGTCCGCGTTCATTCCAAGATGAAAATAAAGTCCTTGTGAAGACAACGGCATCATCAAAAAGTTTGAGGAATTTGTTATCGTCTTGGAGAACATTCTTCTGTTTGCCATAAAATTGTTAATGTTTAATTATACAAAATACCCCACAAACACGATTGTTGAGAAAGTGTCGGCGTGGGGTATTTTGGTATTAAAAATACCGACTCCTTTCTCAACTATTTTAGTATACCCCAAGAGTAGTAGACACGCAAAACAAATATGTGGATAACTTGTGGAAAGCAAAACAACCGCGAGCGCGGTTGTTTTTGTAATGAGTATCGGGGAATACCATTACGAGAGAGGGAAGTGGAATACCCTCACTTGTATTATACCTTTTTATTCAAGAGCTTTCAATGGAAGATTTTTAGTCAACTGTTTATATCTTTGAAGTTCCGAAAACATAAATTCTTTTGTCGGGTGTGGATCGTTTTTGTGAGTGTTCAGCCAGTTCACTTCCTCCTCTCCTATTTCATCTACAAGGTTATCCCGGAACACATCGGGTCGTCCGTTGCCGTATCCATTACACTGTTTGCATTGGGTACGAAGGTGTTTTGGATTAAACTTGATCGCCTTGTATGCACGGCTCAACCAGTGTCCTAAATCGCATTTTTTATAATGGATAACCTTTCCGCAAGTATAACATCTTCCATATCCTTTATCGTCCGTATAGAGCATACGATAGTAAATTGAAACAGCGTCCCAAAGAGCGTCGTCTATTTCGGATTTTGTACTTTCAAGTGTGATCATAAATAAAAATCAGAATGGCAAATAGTTTCTCCGCATTTACATTTCACGCACGGACGATCCAGCAAGCGAACACAGTCAACTTTTGGGTGTCCAAAAAATAAATGTATAATTGCGAGGAATGACATGAATATATTATACCACATATAGAAAACAAAAATACCCCCGAGTGGGGATATTTTTGCGAAAGAGATCGCTGTACGATCACGGGGCAAAGCCCATGTATTTATTTTATTCTCCCTGCTTCGTTTGGTCAACTTCGGCGTTTGACTCGTCAGTTCCCTCATCACCTTTTTCCTGTTCTGCTGTTTCCGGTTTGACTTCGGACGGAGTGATAACCTGTCCGGCTTCACCGGCTTCCGGTTTAAGCTCTCCGGCAACATTTCCGGCTTCCACGGTTTCTTCTTTGACTTCTTCCAGTTTCCCGGACTGAACCAAAGAGAGAGCTTGCTCGTCAGTGAGTTCTACGATATCACCGACCTTTCTTACTTCTCCTAAAATATCTACGTTCTCCACTGTCGCGTCATACCCTTTTACAACAAATTTTTTCATAATTTTGTCGTTAGTTAATAATAGGTGTATCCACCTTAAAGTTCTATGATACCATTTTCCTGATGTCGGGTAAATGGTGGATAATTATTGTATTACCGGATTTTCTCCTTTGATTGTTTTGTAGGACTTTCGGAGAAGTCCGAACAACGCGGTGGCGGTTGAAACCACCATGAGGATCGCTTGAATGAACGACACGATACCGTCTATTAAGACATTCATTTCAAAACTTCCCATATTGATGTTTGCAAATTGAAACACCACCGTCAGATAAGTTACTCCACTCACGAGCAACGCTTTAATGGTAAGAGAGGTTTTGGCTGGATCAGCCGAAGACCAAACAACCCACTTCCAAGCAATGACTAAAACGTCCTTTATCCATTGCCCTACGAGATTAAAAAAGTTTTTCATACAATGTTATAAATGTTAATAATTGAGGTGTACGGAGTAACCCCATTTCCAATAGCTTTGGAGATTACATCGGCGTATACTTTCTGGTCGTCTTCCGGGGTGTTCTTGTCGTCTTCACAATACCTTTTTGCCCACGCTTGTAAAGTCATTCCTGAAAAATATCCCTCGCTTTTTCCCAAGCACTGATTTTTAAGAGAGTTCACAAGATACGTCCAACCGAGTTCGTAAGTTGGGAAGATAGCAAAACCTTTGTCGTCTTTTCCAACTGTTCCGTAAATGGAACGATACCCAACCGGAGAGAATTTGAAATTTCCGGGATTGTTGTTTCGGTACGAACGCGATCCGATGAACCAACCCTCATGTTGTTTGATCGCTTCCGCCCACTTCGTGATACCTGCCGTAACAGGTTTCCCAAAGAGTTTTTCTTGTAGAGCCATGATTTTATTTTTTAATTGAGTAATAAATGTATCAAGTTCCGGCTGTTCCGGTACGCGATCAAAGAGAGAAAAGAGTAGGCTGTTTTCCATTGCTCTGTTTCCGTCCAACGCGTAAATATCATATTCCTTATAATAAGGAAACCATTTCAAACACTTTCCTGTCGGAGAAACCTGTCCGGTCGCGCAGTCTGTCATTTTCGGGGTGGAGTCCATGTAATCCAATACAGGAATACCAAGTCGGCGAAGTCGTGCAACAAATACGTGTCTGATTTCATGCGTCAAAATTCTCAAAAGGTCATTCGTCAAAATCGGGAAAGAGGGAAGTTCCACAAAGATAGTTCCCGGGCTGTATTCTTGAAAATATGTCCACGCTCCCAAACTCTGTGTTGATTTGCTTCGGAAAAACTCTGTTTGTTCAATGTTGTAGATAAAGAAAACCGCATGATATATGAACTCCGGTACTGTTCCGAGTTTTCTCAACTGATCCTTTACTCCGTCCAAACCATACATGTCGGTCTTCGCACCCTCCAACATCGTGTATATCCCAAACGATTTATGTTTGAGAGGGATTGAGGTTTCCACCACCTTAAAATCCAATTCCAAGCCGGAGTATTTTAGTTCATACTCTTTCCACCTATTGAGTTCGGACGAGATGTCCACACTCAAATTGTTCTTCACGATTAAGATACGAATTGTTTTGTCTTTCATATTTTTTGTTTTCTACGAGCTATCTGATAAGCTTTAATTAAATTCCCGGAAACAAAACACCCTGTTTTCTTTGTTGAATTTGAGCATAGTTTTCTGTCCCCGTACAGTTTTCTTAATTTTAAGTAAACTTCTTTCTCCCCCAATGTCTTACCTAATTGTATCATCTTATCCACCGTATCGTCTGTACTCTGGGTGTTGATAACTATATCAAGTACCGGGTCGTCTTTGTAGTTTTTTTCCGCATAATAGAGTCGGGTGATTTCTCCAATTTTTCTATCGCGGTATTCTTTTTGGTTTTTGACATCATCAGCTCTGTCAGCGATTTCAGTTTTGTAGAGTTCGTCAACGATATTCGGCGCGTTGAAATTCCCAGAAGATATAGCTTCGGATACGACATTCGTTTCGCTGTCCTCTTTTGTCTTCGGGAAAAACTGCTTTAATACGGACGGCGTTATAATCCTTTCTCCTGAATTTATCCATTTCGGGTCGCCTTTTGCATATCCGATACCGTCTTTTTTGTATTCTTCTTGTGTGAGAATTTGAGTAAAGAGATTTGAAACGTTTATGACTTCTTGAACTATCATAAAGTAATTTGTCGGGTCGGTAACGAATTGGAGGGACTGAAAGAGTGTTGAGAGGTTGTTTTTTATACTTCTCATTGTTCGTCCTCCGAGAGAGTAGTCGTCGTCGTCAACGTCCACAAGGGAGGCGATCCATAGGAATAATCCGGCAAGGACAGTGAACTTCGCGAGTTTTTGTGCTTCTCTGCTTGTAAACGCTTTTTTGTATTCTCCTTTTCCTGCCATTTTTATTACTTCCATACCGTCGCTTGCGACAGCGTTTGACATTGCGATAGCCCACGAACCGAATTGAGAGAACGCGCTACCCATTGTAGTATTTCCGGCGAGAGATTTGATGTAAAACTTATTCGGCTTCACGCGGTTTAATGAGCTGGCGATTTCTGCCAAACGTTCATCTGAAACAATCCCAGACATAAATTCCGCGTTTGTCAATTTAGAACGGAGGAAGAATTTACTACTTTGGAATGAAGCCATACCCATAAGAACCATAAGCCCTTGTTTAATTTGCGCCGGGAAATTGTTTTCGGTATCAAAAACCTCCGAGAGTGGATTTCTTCCGGTGAAATACGCAAACTGTTTATTCAATTCGCTTGCTCGTTTTAATTGTATAGAGCGTACAAGTCCTGCGGTAACTTCTTTTGCGTTCAGCTCCCACCCTATGGCAACGAAGTCGCCAAACATATTTCCGATAGCGGAGGCAACATTACCACCGAGATATTTCAAAGAAGTGAGAGAAATTGCGGTACGGAGTGCAATATCTTTTTTTGAACCCTGTTCCGTTACAAAATCTATCTTTCTGCCTTTGGCGTCATTCAAGAAACGTTTTACAAACCCCTCCACTGTTGGATCAAGAGAGAGTCCTTTCGGAGTAGTGCCTTTGAGTGCCTTGTGTGCCTGTACCGCGAGTAATGCCTCTGGTATGAACGAGTCCATTGCTCTTTTGGTTGCGAGTGCCTTAAAGTACTGTAAGGACGCCTTTGCGACGTTCTTTGATGGTACGATACCCCCTGTTCGGTGCATCATATTGCCAAAGAACTTTTCAAACGCGAGTACGTCCCCTGTCTGTTCGTCCAAAATCTTAAATCCGGCTTCTTCCTCTTTTTGCGCGGTCATTGTTTCCCGGAGAGCAGACATTACGCCTCCCTCTTTCAGTGCCTCCCAAAAATCACGTCGGGTGTGTACCATATAATTTTTGCGTCCTTTCATTCCGTATTCAGAGTTCAGATATTCGTAAGCATTGAAGTATTGAGTAATAAGATATGAGGCAAAGTCTTTTTCGGCTTGGGTCATTTTCTCCTTGGTGGCGTATGCTTCCTTGTCTTCGGCTTCCAAATATCCAAATACAATGTCGTCAGTCGGTACGAGTACGTCCCCAACACCGCGAGTGCGTGAATTTCGCGCGGAAGTAGCGAGTTTGTTTACTTCTTTTTCAATGGCGAAAAATTCTCTTTCGGCTTGAATTTTTGCAATAATTCTTTTTTGAATTAACCAATTATAGAATGGGTGCTGTCTTGCAAGTCGTATCCACGAAGTATATTTACCTTTATCTTGTGGGGCTTCCAGTGTCATCATTTCTTCTTTTCCTACTCCGATATGGGTTTTCATTTTTGCCAAAAGTTCCCTTTCGGTTTCCATTTTTCCCCAGTCTGTCCGGTGTACGGTTTCAAGTTCTCTTTTTGTGAGGAATGTATCGCCGAATTGGTACTTTGAAAGTGCGTCAAGATATTGCTTGGCTTGGCTTTCGTTCATTTTTTCGTTGGTTGGAAGTCCGAGTGCTTTTCGGAGATTGTCTTCTTTCTTAAATTCCATTTCTGCGATATAAGATTTCAGTTCGTCTTGTGCGGATAGAGTATTTGAAATGATTTCAGCTTTGGACGCAAATTCTGAAAGGAAATTATTAAATTCCCATTCGCTCATTAAGTGGATTTTTCTTCCGCCGATAATCTCTTTTGCTTTCTTATCCCCAAGAGTAAATGCGTCTTGCATTGCGGAAAGTACACGTCCGCGTTTCCATATCATTCGCATTTGTTGTTTCTTTCCTTTGTTCACACCGATTTTAACCGCAATATCTTTCTGTTCCAAGTATCTTTTTCGGAGTTTCAAACGTCTTTCAAGGTCGCGGAGTACTGTCTTGTCTGCCTTTTTAGTCGTCCGTGCTTCTGAAATTGCACGGCGAAGTTCACGGAGTTTTGCTCTTGTGGTAACGAGTTCGTTTTTTGTTTGGAGATAATCGTGTATTTCTGCTTGTGCGAGTTCTTTATTCGCAAATCCCAATTCTTCAACCATTGCTTCACCTCTGTCGGTAAGTTGTCCGACTGGCGGTGCTTTTCTGTTCGTAAAGCGAGAAAGGTCTTTTACATTCTCCGGGGCTTCGTTTACTACCTCTGCGGTCTGTTCGGCTTTTGCGATATTTATTTCAAGGTCTTTTTTCCACGTTTCTATACCCTGTTCAATTTCAACTTGTTTTTTTACCAAGTCATTATATTTGATAGAGATTTTTTGGAGTCGCGCGTCTTTCGGTTTTTCCTTAAATTTCATTGACGCAAATTCTTCCACCTTGTCGCCCTCCAAAACGTCTGTGTCATTTTCGGACATAAACGCTTCAATAATACCGGAGTTCTCAATGCGTTCCATTTCTTCGTCATTCGTTCGTCCCTCATCAAGTAGGTCGTAAAAATCTTTCACGATGTCGCCCTTTGTTCCAATTATCGCTTTGGCAAATTTTACCAACTGAATTTTCAAGAGGTTGAAATACTTTTTGATAATTCCACCCTGATTATATTTATTGTCAAGATATTTCTCAAAGTTCAGCATTATCTGTTCTTCAATTTCTTTGTCAGTTTGCTTGTTCCACACTATCCCCATTTTTTCCGCCTGTGCTTTCAAAAGTTTTTCGCGAGTAAGTCCTGCGCGTTTGAATACTCCAATTTTTTCAATGTTGGCGAGTACAAGATGTCCGAGTTCGTGTGGTGCTGTGTAGGTTGCCATCTGGCGAACGAGAGCAATGGAATTGTCGTAAGTTACTCCCCAAGCTTCAATTTCTTTACTCATTTTGGTTGTCATATCGGTCTTCGTTCCCAAAATAGAGGATACAAGGTACGTGTCAAAGTCTATCCCAAGGCGTTTTCTTGCGTCATTCAAGTACCACATAGCGTCATTCACGCCAACAGTGGCTTTTTCTGTTTGGTAAGGAGCGATAACATCAAGGACTTTATCAACAAACTTAAAGCGTGCGTCCCCAATGTTATAATCTTTGAAAGGATAGTCCTTTGCAATGTCTTCAAAAACTTTGTCAAAAAGATTTTTGAAAATCTTTCGTTCATCACCTTGGGGGTATGCGTTTTTAATGAATTTGTCGTATGAAGTTTCTCCCTCTGATAAGGTTGTTCGGGTGAGGTAATTGTTTTTCATTCCGGCTTCTATCATTTTGTCTTCAATATACGCCTGTCCAGCCCGGGCAAGAAGTTCGTGAGGTCTTGACCAATACGACTCCTGCGAACCACCACCAAGTAAAACAGCGCCGTCATAAAATGCGGTTTTTTCATTATAGACTTTTGCTTCTTCTTTTACGTTTTTACGGTAAACATCAGCAATGTCTTGAAATTTACTTCCCGGATAGGTCGCACCTTTCGCCCACGCGATAGCTTCTTCAAAAGTTTTTCCATTCGCTCTCATCACCATAACAGGGTCTTCGGGTCGGTCTAAAATATAGGGGTCTTCTCTTGGGGTAAATTCTTTTACTTTGTTGATACGTTTTCCTGTGAGGGCGGACATAAGTTCTGCCGAGTCCATATCAAGAGGGTTGGAACGATACCACCTATCCTTTTTTGATGAGAGAGTCCCGCGATACCCTGCGGAGTTTGATTTTTCGTCAAGGAAATGAATAAACTCGTGGAAGAATGAGCCGTCCCCTCTGCCTTTGGTGAGATTGATTATATTGTGTGAGGGTTCATAGTGAGCGTTGAAACGTCCACCTCCGCGAGCGCCGAAAGCGATAGAGAGTCCTTTTTTGTTTATGAGTTTCGGGAAGTCCACCCCAAGTAATTTGGACATATCTTGTACCGCCCCGATAGTATAGCGGAGGTGTTCTTTTGCGGTTGCGTCGTCCATATAGTTACCGAGCTGTACCGATCTAAATCCGTTTTCTTTCATCAAGGTTTCCGGGTTTATTTTTTCGTCCGCAATGTCTGGTTCGCTTCTTTCTACCTTATCCAATGGCTTAAAGTTTGCGTGTGAGTCGTCGCTTTTTTGTTCAATGGCTTTTTTCTTTGGCAACCAGTGATCGTAATTGTTGTTGTAAAGGTCAAGAGTATCGTTGAGGTCTTTAATACGGTCTTCTTTGTATTCTTCGGTTTTTGCGATAGCTTCCTCTTTTGTGGCATAATATCCGGTAGAGGAATAATCCAAACCGTAATAGCGTTCGGAGTATTCTGATTTTCTTCCCGGGTTCGCGATAATTCCTAACTGGTCTTGCACGTTTGCGATAGCACGTCCGATGTTTGTACCGTCTTGAATTACCTTTTTTATGGCTTTTCCAAGTACACCAATGTTTACGAGCATTGACTGGCTTTCGTTGTTTACAAAGTTCCAGCGATATTTTGCTTCAAAAGCGTTCACACCCTCCATATTCTTTATATCAGCAAGGTCTTTGGTGAACATCTGCAAGTATTTTGGATAGTTCGTAAGAAACGGAACGAGAGAGTCAGTCGGAACTTCTTGACGAGAATTATATTTGGTTCTTTTGGTTACGATTGTCGGTGTTCGTCCGATAGAGTTGAGGACTTTAATTTTCCACCCAGTGATATAAGCCGGAACACCAGCTTTCTTGTCGGCTTCCACGTCTGGTTTTATCGCTTTCTCCAAAATTTCGTCTTTATGCAACGTTTCCGCGATAGTATCAGCACCGAGAGATTTTACCATTTCGGCGATGGTGGCGATGTCAGCATTTTCAAGGACGGTATTTATCGTGGCTCTTTCTTTTTTTGACCCGGCAACACGAACACCTGTATCCTTAAATTCCTTTCCGGTCTGTTTTTCGTTCAAGATTTCGTTCACTTTCTGTTCAACAGTAATATCTGATTTTGCAAGAATATCAAGCACGCGTTTGTCTTGCGTACCCGTGCGTTCTACTCGTGGGGCTGTCTTTTTTGTTACCGCAACCTTTTTACCAACTTTTTTCTCCTCTTTTGTGCGTGGGGCAACAGCGATAGTTTCTTTCTTCTCCTCTATTTTTTTGGTATAGAATGTTTTGTTTTCTTCCGCGCGGTCTGCCATAAATTGAGCGATCATATCGTGAGAGAAGTTCTCCTCTGGTGGCATTTGTTCCGTAAGGGTTTTTACTCTTTCGTCAAAAGAGGTTTCAATAGTTTTGAGTTTTTCTTCAAGTTTTGTAATTTCAAGTTCTCCTTTTTCCTTGGTTTCAAGAAGTGTTTTTACATTTATTCCTTTTTTTGAAAGATTTTCAAGTTCAATAATTCTTTCATCTGTATATTTTTTGATATTCTGTTCGTGTCTTTCCAACCAATACTCATTTTTGTCCCCGGCGAGTTCCGCGACAAGTTGTGCTTTTTCTGTTTTTAACTTGTCGTCCATTTCTTGAATTTTATCCAATTTTCTGGTAGCAAAAGAGAGTTCGGCTTTCGCTTGTTTGATTTCATTTTCTACTCGGTCTTTTTCCGCACTGATTTCAAGTTTGGCGCGTTCCTTTGGGTCTTGTACTAAATCAAACTTCATATCGTTATAGGAAACATCTCCAACGTCTACTTCGTTTGCGTTTGAGGCGATACTTTGTTCGTATCTTTTCTGTTTGTTATCCAATTTTTGAGAAAGGAAAACGTCAACACTGTTACGAATGAAATACTGATTGATACGGACATTCGCCCACATATTCCCCTGCCTCCAACCGCGCCCGATTACTTGTCGGAGAGCGGTAAAGTTCCACGGGAGGGATAGTAAGTGCATATCGGTAGTATTTCTTTGGAGGTTCATACCCTCCGAGATAGCTTCCGATCCGATAATTATTTTCACATCTCCGGCGTTGTATTTTTCCTGAATATCCAAGCGACGAGGTTTTGGAGTTCCGCCGGAAATGATTTCAACTTCGTTCGCCTTATACCCGATTTCTTTTACTAAATACTCTTTGAGTATAGGAAATGACTCCACCCCTACTTCGGAATAGATAATTTGCCCGGCTTCGGGTTTATCCGCTTTATTCTGCTTGATTATTCCCATTACCGTAGCGAGTTTAGGGGAATTTTCAACAAACATTTTATTGCTTGGCGTGGGGAGTTCTGATCCAAACTTTGAAACGTAAGGACTGAAAGATATTTTACGGAGTTCTGTAATAGCACGGAGAGTCTTTGCTCCTTTTCCTGCTTCTTTTTCGTTTTCCTTAAATATCTCTTGTGCTTTTGCGTTCAATTCTTTTGTGAGGTCATTCTGTGGAATTTCGTAAGTCTTTTGTACGCGAGTAGGACGTACAATTTCCGGGCTGTCTTGTTTAATGTCAATATAAGTATCACGCAATTTACTAAATTGGCGATAGTTTTTGAATTTTCTTATGTCGGTTTTTTTCTGATATGTTCCGTCCGCCTTAAATTCGTAGTCGTGTTCTGCGTCCATAAACGTACCGAAGAAGTCGTTTACGTTCAAGAGTCCCATTTTTTTGAGGGACTTATCTGCCACGAGAGAGAAAATAGAATAGTATTCCAATGGGTGATTTGTAAACGGAGTCGCGGAAAGAAGATAGACGTTTCTTCCGTTTGTTTTGTCTTGAATATATTGAGAAGCAAGCCACGTCTTCATTCCAAGGTCGGAAGCTCTTAATCCAAAGCGTGAGTATTCGGACGCTTGCCCTTTGGCAAGTTTCACTTTTGATACGATATGGTTTGCGTTATGGATTTCGTCAAATGTCATTAAGTCAAAGCCCAAGTCTTCAAAGAATAGGTCAGCACGAGTCCCTTTTTTCATTGTCCCGGAAGTTTCTTCACCCTTTGCTTTTGCCTTTTCTGCGTCCCGTGCGGTCTTATGTTTGGTAAGGTCGTCTGAAACATACGAAAACTTTTCGGACATTTTTTTGTACGTTTCGTTTTTGAAAGAGAGTTTTTTTAATCCCTCATAGGTTACGAGAGTGAATGTCCCCGGTTCAATTTTCAGAGAGGAAAGGTCGCCTTTGAAAGAAGCTCCAAGATTTCCAAGCAAGTTTAATTTTGCATTTGGAATAAGTGTTTCAATATCGTTCTTCCACTGATTATAAACGTTATCGCTTGGGCAAACGATAAGAGGTTTTTGCGCCCAACCTCTTTGCATTGTTTCGTAGGTCGCTAGAATACCTGTGAGTGTTTTTCCAAAACCTACTTCGTGAGCGATAATTCCGATACCCATATTTACGAGTCGCCCTATACCAGCTCTTTGTGCGTCATTGAGGGTGAGAGGTTGACCGTTCTTATACTCTGAAAACACATCAGCGAAGATAGGTACTTTTGAATAGTCTGGTGAGTGATAGAAATTGAATGTTTTATTGTATTCTTCGGCAACGAGTGATTTTTGATAGTCAGTAAGTTCTGAATTAAGGTATTTTTCAAAGAGAGAGTCTGCCATTTTTTTGCGTCGTACACGGACACGTTCATTGAGGTCTTTATCACTTCCAGTTACGCTTTCGTCTTTGGTGTATGCTCTGATCTCCCACGTACTACTATCTCCGAATGAATTACGCGGAACAGTTCCGAGCCACTTCAAAAAATCGGATTGGAGTGTGTCTTCTCCATTTGTTTTTAGGTTCTTTACAAACCCGATATTTGGGGAAAGTTTAATATCTCCTATGCTCTCTTTTGATGGAATGAGAGAAAGAAGTTTTGCTTTTTGAGTATTATATTGGTTGTCGCCAATGGTCGCTTTGTCTTTTTCTAGTTGGTCAAGTTTTTCGTAAATATCCCCTTGGAGGTAATTAAAATCTATGTAGTATTTTCCGTCATAGAAGTTTGCTCTGCTTGTATCAGAGCCGTCTTTTAACGCTCCGTCCGAGCCAGTCGCGAGCCAGTCCGTTGTTTCTTCTTCGGTTAAATTTACAAATTGTTCTGAAAGTGAAACGGTCTTGCCTTTGGTTGTTGAAACTTTTGTTATCTTTTTCTCAATGGTTTTTTTACCAACTTTTTTGGCGTGTGTTTCCTCTTTGGCGAGTTTTTCCGCACCTTTCTCCCCGGCTTCTTCCACGGATTTTTCTTGTTCGGCAATACTTTCCTCTGTTACAGGAATTTTATTATCGGTAAGAATTTTAACGGCTTCAAGAGTGTCTTTTGCGAGATAGAAATTAGTGATTGCGTCTTCAAGAGTTCCTGATACAAACGTTTCGGTTTTTCCAAAACGATTTTTGCGCGTCTTTTCTTCCCCGAGAACGGTTGAGGGGTTTTCTTCAAAGTGTTTGGTAAGGTTTGTTTCTGCCCCGGTTTTTTTGGTGAGGATTACTATATCCGTTCCGATACTCGTACCAGAGAAAGCACCCTCCGGGAGTCGGAAAGCGTTTTTTAGTACGGCATTTTTTACCGTGGCTCTATCCATAAAGGACGATGGAAGTACAAATGCAAGTGTTCCGCCCTCTTTGAGAACGTCCAATCCGCGTTTTACGAAATAGTCTTCGTATTTTTTTATTCCTTTTTCTTCTCCGAGTCCGAGATACTGCCCTCTGTGTTCTCCGTAAGGTGGATTTCCTATCACCAAGTCATAATCAGTGTCAAAGGATTTTTTGTTTCCTCTTTCGTCAACAAAGTTTGTTTCAAAAGAAGTGTTAAAAACTCTTGCGTCATTGTGGAAGATTTTTGCTATCTTTGCGGTGATCGGGTTTATTTCATACGAGCGAATATCGTGAGTCCCTGTTTCGGGAAGCGCATAGAGAAAATTCCCCGAGCCAACAGAGGGTTCAAGGACTTTCATATTTTCCACAGGGAAGTCTAAAAGAGATTTTGTGAGGTCAACGACTTCGGAAGCGGTGTAATACTCATCAAGTATTCCGCGTCCCGATTTTGTTTCTCCGCCCGGTCTGTATTGGTTTGCGATTTCCAAAATTTCGTCAGTAATTTCACCAGTGATACTAACTTCTCCGTTAGTACCAATTTCCGCTATTTTTGACACTTCCGCGTCAATTTCTTCATTTGTTAATCGTGTGCCAAGTCGTTTTCCAATATCATTGCTACGCTTTGCGGGTTTTTGTTCCCGGACGCCCTTGCCATTCCCAGTATCTGCGACACCAGCCCCTCCGGGTTCTTTTCCGCCCACGGGTAAAGGTTCGGGTACTCCGTTTTCGTCAACGTTATTTCCCCCAGTGGGGCTATTTGTAGTATCTTTTCCATTTGTTTTATTATCCTCTTTAATTAGTAATTTGTCAATAAGAACACCACCGTCGCTATCTCGCGCGACAATCTGATATTCTCCCTCATTCAAAATAACTTCTTCAACTTTTCCATAATCTTTTGCGGACTCTTTCGTTTCGGTCAACCAAACAAGATTTTTCGCCGGGATTTTTGACAGGTCAACTCCTTTTTCTGCGACAACATCAGTATTCCCGAGTTCTACTCTCTCATAATCTAATACGTCTTGGGCTGTTCCCGTCTTCGGCATAGACCCCATACCTCCACCACGATAAAATGTTTTCTCTATTTTTGTTAGCAACTTGTCAATAATTTTTCCAGTAGGAACAACACCCTTTGTTTTCTTTAATTCGGTAAGGGTTTTTATTTCCTTAACCCCTAATTCCTTAAATGCTTGCAACCTGTGATGTCCGTCATACATTCCACCGACAGTATTTAGTAAAATCGGTGGCATTTCTTTTCCTGCAAGAATTTCCTCTTTAATTTTATCAATCTTTTTTCGTGAGGGTTCAGAGATATGTTCCGCCCACATATCATCATTTATACTTGAAGTCTTTTTCAATTCAAGAACATAGTCTTTTTCTCTTAATTCTTTCAAAGTTTGTTCGGTATCGTTTCCGAATGTGTCTTTCAGATTTTCTAAAATATCGTTTCCTTGTACTCTCTCCGCGATTTTCTTTGCTTGTTCTGTTTTTTTCTCAATAGCAACGGCTTTTCGTCCGGCTTTTACTGCTTCGTGCGGAACAACACCCGATCCGGCGAATGGGTCAAAGACAACATCTCCCTCCTCTGTGGTCATTTTAATAAGGTCAGAGATCATCTGTGCTGGTTTTTCCGTAGCGTATCCTTTTGGGCGAACGAGTTTGAAATTGAGATTTTTTAATTCTTTATTCAATTCTCCGCTTTTTGTGAGAACGAGAATACCCTCGGGCTTCATTACATCACCTCTCATATTCCGAACTTCGGTAATTCCGTCTTGTTGTAATTTTGTCAGTCCTCCTCTACCCACGGCAACAAAACCTTTTTCAGCAAAGAGGTCATTGTATTTCTGCATTTCTTTCAAACCACTTGTGGCTTGACTGAACATATGGATTATCGGACTTTTTTCTGTCCTTAAAATTTCCGAAACGTTATCAAGGACTTTTCCAAATTGTTCAACACTGATAAGGTCATACTTTACTCCACGATTTCCTCCTGTTACGGCTTGTGTTTTATAAGGAATATCCAAGAAAACCATATCCGACTTAAAACCCTCTGCGACAAGTTTCGGCATTACTTCCAGTGCGTCCCCGGGAATAATGTACGCCATTTTTTCTCCGTCTTTCGTGATAGTGTATACTCCCTCGGCGATACGCTCAAACGTTCCGTCCTTTGCTCCGACACCAAGAATACGTCTGATATTCGGTTCAACGATACCAGTTTCTTTGGCAATTTCTTTAATGGACGCTTTTCCTTTTTTTTCAATAACCTTTTTTACTTCTTCTTTTTGTGTGGTTTTTTCTTTCAAGATTTCGTCATAGAGTTCTTTTAATGAAAAGATTTCCGCGACATCTTTGCCCGCAAATTGAGTAACGGCGATTTTTTTGTTTCCGATACTTTTTCCATTCACATATCCACCTATACCGACAGAATATCCACCGCCAGTTTCTCCTCCGTAACCCTCTGATAAATACGCCAAAGTATTACCACGAAGAACGTATCCGCGCATATATTTTTTAGCAAATTCGCGTGGAGTTTTTGGGTATTCACCATTTTTAACAACCTGTCTAACAATTTCTTTTTCTTCGGGAGCTTCTTTTTTTGCTTCGCCTTTTTTCCAACTCCCCTCTTTTACAAGAGTTTTTACCAAGGACTTTTGCATACCGGAAAATTCAGTACCGTTTTCGTCCGTGAATTTTATTGTGTTTCCCTCAATTTTGCTTATGGTTACTTTTCCAACCATATTTGTTTTCCCTTGGGGATCAAGGACATCTCCGACCTTAAATTCTGGCTCTTTTCCTTTTTTCTCTACCACTTTTGTACTAACTTTTGCTTTTTTAGTAGTCGTTTTCGCCGGAGGATTGATTTCATCTACTAAGGTCTTAACAACTTTCGCCATATTATCGTTTTTCACACTTTCGTATGTCGCGACATTCGTGATTTTGTCAGAAAGTTTACTCACTATTTCATTCACTTGCGCGTCAGTGAGGTCTTTGTTCAAAGTTTTTACGTGTGAGGAAAAGAATTTACGAAACGCCTCCGCGTGTGCCTCCATTGTTTTTTGGACATAGCCATTTGCTTCGCGAATTTTTGTCTTCGCTTTTTCCAAATTCAATTTAGCGTCTTTTTTCTCTTGGGTGTTTGGTTTTGCTTTTTTCAAATTCTCGTCAGCGAGTTTCATTTCCGCTTTTGCTTTTTCTGCCCTTTTATTCACCTCCTCATCAAGTTTATTAAAGCTTTCTTGAAGATTTGCCGGGGTTTGGTTTAATATCGTATTATCTACCTTTGCGAACACGTCTTGGAGGGTGGTTTTTGCCTGTTTTCCTGCTTCTGGCGTTGTTTCCACGCTTGGGACGACTGTTTCTGCTGTCGGAGTGGTTATAGGGGCGTTTTGGGTCAAATTTACATCTTCGGGAGTGAGATTATCCCTCACAACGCTATTGACAATGTTCTTCGCTTGTTCTGGTGTAAGCGTTTGAGAAAGTTCAAGCGTTGCTTCATTTGGAGTACCGCCAGCGTCAATGATTTCTTTCGCGCGTTTTCCCGCGTCTGTTTCAGACGGTTTGAGTGGAGGTTTTGCAAAAACTTGTTCCAATGCTCCACCACCTGCTCCAAGGATAGCACCGATTAAAAAACTATCTTTTACGCCCTCATCAATCGGTCTGTCTGTTGCGAGGTTTGAAATTACTTGTTGTACGGCTTCTTGGAAACCCTCCACAGGGGCAGAGAAGATAGCTTTTTTAAGAGCGCCTTTTAAGTTTTCGTTGAAAAGTCCGAAACGGTTTGTAATACCAATGAGTACGGCATTTCCCCAAAAAGTCCTTGTCGCCATTTTATTTGCCAATTCAACATCTCCACTTTGGTCAAGGTTTGACTGATATACTGAACCAGCTTCGGACATTGCTTCAAGAGCTGTGGACGCAGAGTTTCCGAAAAGCATTGCGATAGCCGGAGAAACTTTTGTGAGAGCAAGGGTTGTTCGGGCAATACCAACACCCGGAACGAAGAACGCACCGAATGAACCAACTCCCATAGCGAGATTATCTACAAAGGTCGGATCAACAGGGGCATTTACTTTTGCCATTTCATCAAGAGTAACGCGAGTTTTTTCTACTACTCCACCGGGATTAAAACCGAGCCATTCAAGACCGGACGCAACCGAGGACGCCATTTGAGCCGACCCAGCAAAAATATCACCAGCAAGACGCCGGGTTTCGTCAGCGTATGCTTTATACCCACCCGATATTTTTTCCAAAATTCCCGGTTGTGGAGGCGTTACTGCTTGAACAGGTTTTGGAGTGTCGTCCCAAACAATCCCACTTTTTTTAGTAGGATTTGTTGAGGTTGGCACTACCGGCGTACTAGCGTTGTCCCATTTGATTGGCATATTATTTTTTCTTTTTACTACTAAATGGGCTAAATAGTTCGTTTACAGCAACCCCCATTTTTTCCACTATGTTTCCAACGGACGAGTCGGCAATTTCAACGTCTGAAAATCCTTGTGTTCGGAGTACGTGGCGAATATCAGCCGTGGTGAATTTTCCATTTCCATATTCAGCAATTCTTTTTTCAATCGCGGAAGTCGGACTTGCTTTCGGTGCAACGACTGTCGCCGTTGTTTTTATTTTTGACGACGGGATTAAATCGCCATTTGAGTCATACCGATTTCCTTGCGCGTCAACTATCGTACCGTCAGCTTTTAATGTTATCTTTGTTCCGTTTGTAGATGTTCCTGTTCGTTCACCTTGCGTAGCGCCAATTCCCGCTTTCTTTTCAGCTTGTGTTTTTGTATCTCCCGGAAGAATACCTGCGTCGGGATAAGTTAATTGGAAGTTTTCAACTTCGGCAATAGAAAGAGGTTTATCACCCTCCGCACCCAAAAGAGCTGTTTCCTTTTTCGTTTTGAGAGCATTTGCCCAAGCGTTTGAGGCGCTGGCGTTTGAGGCGTTGATTTGAGCTTCTCCTTTTCGCATTTCCATTTTTGCTTTTTCTTCGTCTGCAACCTTTGTAAGTTTTGCTTCGGAGGCGGTTACGAGAGCGGAATATAGGTCATAGCGGTCTGCGTCCGTGAGAGTTCCGCCGGAGTTTAAGATTATCTTTTTTATAATCGCGTCTTTTTCCTGTTCGGTTTTTGCTTTATCAAATTCATCTACATACTTTGTTTGAGCCGATAACATAAAACTTTTGGCTCTTTCTTTTTGTTTGGTTTCTTGTTCTTTTCGTACGGACACGGCAAGTTCATATCGTTTTTGTACGACATCATTGAGTTCTTTGGTCTTTGCTCTCATATCGGTTTCTATCTTATCCAAGTCGGTCATATTCTGGCGGAGTGCCGATATGTTTCCGTTATCGCGATTTTGCTTTGCGGTTGCCAAAAGATTATTTCTTTCTCCCTCCAAACTCGCTATTTTATTTGAGGCGATTTGTTCTTGGTCAGAAACAGCGTCGGTGTATTCCAAAGGTTGATACTGTCCTCCGGCGTCGTTGATACCATACGATTTTGTACGGTCAATTTTTACGCGGTTAATTCTCGTTTGTTCGTCTATGAGTTTTGTATAGGTATTTTGAATGTTTTGAACCGAGCTATTGTATTGGTCGTCTATAAGGGCGAGAGTTTTTGGCAAGAGGTCTGCAACCTGCTGTTTTTTTGTTTCCGCGTCAGCAAGAGCTTTCGCGTCATTGGTTGCGGTATCGGAAACCATTTTGTCATAAAGAGGGGTTTCGGACACTATCGGTTTTCCGTCTGTTCCGACTTGAATTTTTGGCGCGTTCGGGTCTTGTACACCAGTTTTTCCACCGTCCTTTGAATACATCGTCGTAGGTGGTGTATTTGGGTCGGGTAAACGATTTCCTTGCGAGTCATACCCCTGTGAAACCATTGTCTTGTTTTCTGTGTCTAATTGTTGTTGGGTTTTTGTTTTTTGGTTAAGAGTCGCTCCGAGCGAAGAAAATTCGCCTGAAACATCTTGGGAAGAAAGAACCGGAGAACCAAGTTGAATGGTTTTTATTACATTTGGGTCGTAAGAAGAACCCGCAAAAGGAACGCCGGGTTGTATTCGGTTTTGAGCCGACATTAGTTCTCCCTTTGCGAGAAGTTCTTTTGTTTTATCCATAAAATTATTTTTAGTCAGTGATTACCGCGTTATCAAGTCCAAGTGTTTGTGTATAATAAATACGAAAATTTTGAACATAAGCGATTGTTGTTCCTGCTACCCACGCATAAACTTGAATATAATCGCCAGCAGAGAAAGTTAAATCTTCTGAAAATGTTGTATAAGGATCACCAGACGTGGTAGTTTGTTGTGTACCGTGTGTTGAACCATTTTTATATACCCGGAACGTAGCACCGTCAGCCGTTGAGGTCGTACTTTTTGCATCAAATTTTACTCTGATAGTTCCCGTGTGGTGTATTCTTATTGATTTTAACAAGGTTGGAGTACCGTTATTGTTAGTTCGTTCAGTGTTAGCACTTTGTTGTAATGTATCAGAAGCGGTTAGATAACAGGTTTTTACATCTTGTGCGTCTGCATAAGTTTTCACCGCTTTTTGGGACGGATAAAGGGTATCCGAAGTTCCAAGAGTTACTGTGGTATCTTTATTGGTCAAAACTTCCGCAAGGTCAGTTGTGGCTTTTGTTGCATAAGGATTTGTGGTACTCGGAGTTCCCGATGTACCAGCAAGTGCGTCTTGTTGGTCTTCGGTTAATTGTTGGTTGAAACGAGGATTGAAATAAAATTCAGTGGTGGAGTAAGCGAAACCAAATGTAACTTCTTTTGTTCCCGGAGTCGCGGATAAAGCACCCGGAGTATTTGAGGCATAGTAAATAGCACCAGCCGTGAGTCCTGTTTGATTTGCGTCTAAACCACGAACGAGAACACCTCCCACTATGGCGACACCGTTTGATCCCGCCCCTTGTGCTACGCCGAGCATTACATTTTCTACTGTTCCGGCTGTATCCGCGTCGCAAAGTTTCCATTCGTTATCAGTATCATCAAAATATACGAGTTGTCCAGCCGTTATAGTTTCTCCTCCAACCCCCGGGACAATTACGTTTATTGTGGTGGCGATACCAGCGACAACACTGTCAACATACGCTTTTCTTGTGAGGTCATTCGCAACAACGGGATTTCCTGCTGTGGTTTGTGGAAGTGCCGAGAACGTCATTATTTCTGTGAATGTTCCTGCGACATCAAGATTTGCAAACCGAGAAAGAGTAAGAGGGTCATTTGAAATAATTGCCTCTGCCCCAGCGTTAAAATCTTCTCCGGTTGAAGCACCTGCGTATGGTGAAGTTCCTGCAATACTTCTTCCTGTCGTAGCAACGGTGAGGGTACAGGTTGTGTCTGTGGAACTTTGAGAAAGCCCACTGAATTTTATCATTTCCACTACGTCGCCAGATTTTAACACAACCACCCCCCAATCGCCAAAATCCGACATAGCAAGTTCATTTCCGTCCAAATCCACAAAACGTTTCAAAATTAAAGAAGTATCAGAACTTGACAATGGGGCATAGAGTGTAGTTTTGAGAGCTTTTACGATTTTCATATATTTATTTTAACACGAATAATTGTTTTTGTTTTTATCCTTTGGGGATAAATAAATCTCCACCGATTTTAATATCTGAATTTTCGCTGTCTATTGTCCACGCAATTAAATGAAATTCGCACTCTTCCCCTGTTATAGTCCAAACAGGTCGGTAATTAAACCAAGACGCAAACGGCGGTTTGTCAAAAACAAAGAAAGGATTAAGTACATCGTCGCCGGAGTCCTCTACACCAGCCAATGAGCGTGTCGCAAAAGGTTGTGATCCGAAAGAAACATCATCTGATACTCCATACTTTTTAATGTTCGCTACGCTAAAATTCACCTCATTTGTTCCCTTTGAGCCGTTTTCTTCCCAATAATGCGTTAAAGTAACCTCTGTGGTGTCCGTACCACGTGCGTGCATACCGAATGTAGACCCTTTTTGGTATTTGAAAGGATTTGTTCCTGTGATATACCCCGGCGCGATTACTGCGGAAATTTTCACACCAAGGTCATTTCGTCCTGAAAAGAGTTCAAAGGTTTCATTGCAAGAACTTGAATGTCCATACCGAATACCGTCTATGACGCTCATACAGTTCATTGGAATAGTCATTGGTGATTGCCATTCTCCTGCAATTATATCGTAAACTACCAGTGTGTTTTCCAAAGGATAGAGAATAAAAATATATCGTTCGTCGTAATATACTCTCACCTTGGTTTCGTCCAAACGCAAGAGCAAACCCTCTATATCATCACTTTCCAAACGAATATCGTCTATTCCGGTAAGTTCAATGGTTACGATACGATAAATATATTTATTCTGTCCAACAAAAACAATATCGCCTTTGTGATTTGCCACAGCGTGAGGCAATGCACCACTTCTCGCACTTTGTTCAAATTTTTCTATATTAGTCCAATATCCAAATTCATTAGCTTCCGCACCCTTTGTAATTTTGAACCAGTCGTCAACCGTAGAAATCCACAAAACATTTTTACGACTCGCCATTGCGGTAAGGTTTCCGTCCAAATCCAAAAGTCCTGCGGTGATAGATGTTTTTGTCCCGGGAATAGTAAAAAGAATACCTGTGTCGTCCGCGTATGTTGCACCGTGAGAGTAATAAATACGCCCCGATGATAGGTTTCCTACATAAACTTGGTTACGATATGTGAAAATTTCTTCCTTATTAAACCCAGTAAGTAATGTGCGTTCTTTTACCGAACTCATTACATAATCCCCTGCTACGGGAACAGGACTTGGGGTTGTTGTGAGGTGTAAAGTAAGAGCCGAACAAGTGCTATCGTGTGCGTAAGCTACAATGCCAGTAACCACGTTTGCGGTAATAGAAACCACACGAACATCTTGCGCGGTAGCATTTCCCGGGTCAAAACCCAGTGCAAGAAGCGTTGAACTTCCCGAAATTGTGATTGTATCGCCAATATATGAGGCAACGGTAACGATAGTTCCGTTCCATTCAAAGATTTTGTCTGAACCGTCAATCATCATTAAACGTTGTTTTATGATACTTCCATTCGTGTCAACCCAAGGGGCAAAGCGAACGCTTGTCGTCCCTGCGGTAAATCCAGTAAAAAGAGTTATCCAAATTCCACCGTATTTTACTTGGAGTGTCGTTCCCCACACACGGAGGGATTTCGCTCCACCCGGCGCTCCTTTCCACGTGTATTCACTATGAATAGCTGTGTTTTCAGTCTTTGCTGTGCCGTCATTTTTTAGTCCTCCGCGAGTAACGACTTTTCCTTTGTAGCAAAAAACATCTCTACTTGGGTAAGTAAGATACTCTTTTGGGACGCTTGTAATGTCCACTCCCTCTAAATAACCTTTGTATTTATCTACTGTCATAAATTTAAGGATATGGTTGAACCTCTATATTTAATTGCTCACTTCCAAAATTCATTCCACCTCCTGCGTCATAAGATTGTGGTCTTTCTTGGTTATAAGAAATTGGCTCGGCTGATGAGGGGTGGTCTTCGTTATAAGATGTGTATTTTCGGCGAAGTTGGTCAGAAAAATTCTGTAAATCTTGGGCGCTTAAACTAATATATGTTGAATTTTGCCCGATAAGGATTACCGCTTCATAGTGAATAATTCCTCTCGCGTCCCGATCCAAATTGATACTGTCGCCAGCAACCGGAGTATCTTTCCAAGCTCCTGTCGTTCCGTCAATAAACATTCGGTTTGAATAGTATTCTAAAAGATAATGTGCCGATTTTTGGATAGTGAGTTTATCCAATACAACAATTTGTGCCGTTGCCCCGTCTTTTAAGACAACACGTAATCGCCATTTTGTGATATTTGTATTCGTTGGAGTTCCTGTCGTGGTTACACCAGCCATTCCGAAACGGATTATATTTTGTCCGTCAATGAAATTGTCCCCGATACTGTCGGCGGTGGAGGTCAATGTGTAGTAATTTTCCGTATCGGTTTCCAAAACAAATTCTACGCGGTTTATATTAAAAGCGTTTGTGAACACAGTCGGGAAAAGAACCGCACCATTGAGATAGTCCGAAATATCTATCGCCGTGATAGTTTTGCTCACTTCGTTTTGTGTCGCAACGTGCCATTTGTGAGTCCCTGTTCCAGTATCAGTGAGGTCTATTGCCGTTCCTCCACTGGTGAGAGAGAGTTGAAATGTGTCGGCTGTCTTGTTTACTACAAAATAAACAGTCCGTGCCGAAATTCCTGTCGGAAGCGTTGTGGAAGAAAAAACCATAACTCTTTCTCCGTTCAGTAAACCGTGTGCCGATGATGTAAGAAAATCTGTACTCGCGTCAACAGTAAAAGCTGTGCCACTTTCTGCGGAAAAAGAACGTTGGAGTGAAGCAGAACCATAAATAAAGTCGTGTTCATTCAATGAGAGTGTCTGGTCGCTTGTGATACCTGCTACCGCCTCCATTTCCTCTATGGTTGTACTTTGTTCCGTCTTTGAGTGTCGTATAACCAAAAAACGTACACCGTTGATATATTCAATGGTGTATTTATCGTATTCTTGTTTGGAGTAAAATTCTTTTGAGGGAACGTAATGAAATACACCGGAAGATACTTGACTGTTTCCAAAACGTCCGTTGTTTTCGTAAATATCACAAGGTACTTTAAGGTCTGCCGGGCAATAATAAATTTGTATACCTCCAATTATTCCACCGTAAATAGCTACACGTCTTTTAAGAGTTTCGGGATTAACGTTATCCAAAACATTATTTTGCGCTCTCCGTAAAATTGCATAGAAGTCAACAGAGAGAGAAACACCCCCCTCAAATTCTCCTTTGATGTCGCTTATCTCTTGTGAAATTGGGATTGACATATCTTTATAGATTATATTTGATAATTTTAGTGTGTTTCTTACAATTACATTCGTATTTCTTCGGAAATAGGCGGTAATTTTGTACCTTTTGGTAATCCTCTTTTTCTGGGAGATAGTTTGTCTATCATATTTTTATTTTACAGTTTTTAAGATTTCCTTCACATCACTTTTTATTACCCGAATATCGTCTTGAAGAACAGGAAGTATTGTTTCAAGTGTTCTCACTCTTTCCGAAAGTTCTTTGTCTGCGAGAATAATTGCTTTGTCTTGTGTTCCGTCATTTTTTGTTTGTTCGGTTTTAATGGTTTCAATTTGTGCCTGTACCCCCATACGGTCAAAATACCAAAAAGATAGAATACTACCAACAGAAATTGTGGTGATAATTCCGATACCTGATAATTTTTTGATAGTTTCTTTTGCCATAAAATTATAAGGCAGAGCCAATTACAGCCATTAACCCATTATCAGTCGTACTTAAACCCTCCATTGTGAGAGTTCCGTCAGCCGTAAATTTTACCCAAGTTTTTGCACCATTCGTACCAGTTTCATTTCCTCCTGTATGACCCTCCCACTCTGCGGTTGTATAAGCGATAATAACGACACCCTTTGAACCATTGCCTCCGGCGTATTGACCATAAGACCAAGCGATTGAACCACCTCCTCCGCTCCCTCGTCCTGCTGTGGCGTTACCCCCAGCCATTCCATCACCACCCGAATAATACGCCCCTGTTCCTCCAATGGAAGAACCACCTACTCCACCATTTGACGTACCCCCACCCCAAGCACCACCACCCCCACCAGAATAATACGTTTCTGTCCCGGTAATTGAGGTCGCTATTCCAGCTCCTCCGTCCGGTCTTGTCGTTCCGTTTGAAGTTACTCCGACAGCTCCTGCTCCGCCTCCGCCTCCACCTGCCGTATTACTAACTTGTGTTCCATCGCCTCCGTTGTTTCCGCCTGTCGTACCCGTTCCTCCGTATCCGTGGCAATCACCACAAGCACTTCCACCTCCTCCCGAACCACCGTTAGAACCGTCGTAAGCACCAAAATTATCAACTCTTGCCCCGCCTGCACCGCCAGTAGCCGTCAAACCAAGAGCTGTTGAGTTTCCTCCGGCTGTTCCATTTGAGGGTGTTGCACCGCCCCCACCACCTCCAAGGTTTCCTACAACTATGGTATACGCCTGTGCTGTAATTGCCGTTGTTCCTGTCAACATAGAACCTGCGCCTCCGCCACCGGAAACTCTACCGCTAGAACTACTTCCTGCCTTTGAACCTCCACCACCACCTCCTCCTGCGACAATGACGTAATCAGCGTTAAGAGCCAACGCACTCAAAGGCAACGAAACCATAAGTATCGTTGCCGTGAGAACTCCAATTTTTTTAAGGAGATTTTTCATAATTTTAATAGTTTAACGAAGCACCTGCCGAGAATTGTGTTGTTGACGAAGCAGTTGTAAATACGAGCATATCAAATTTTCCTCCTGTTGTTGTCAAAGTTGGCGCTGTTCCACCTGCCCAGTGAACACCTGTTGGATAAGTTGTAATTGTTCGCGAACCTGTTATGTCTTGCCATACCCAGAGTTTAAGTGTCGCACCGGGAGAAACATTTGAGAAAGCGAGAGTACGTCCAGTTGCCCCTAAAACGACCTCCTGCGTTGACCCAAGCGCCCAGTCAACAGTTATAGTGGAAGCGTCCGTTACCACCGCCGTACCTGTCTTAACGCCTTTGAAAGAGGATACCTGCGTGGTACTTGTAGCGATAAACGAACCAGAAGTTATTTGAGTGGTTGACGCGTAATTTATGTATGCGTTGTTCCATAGATTTGAAGTTCCACCAAGATTTCGTGCGTTCGTGGTATTTGGATAAAACATTGTACCGTCCCAAGTTAAACCACTTGTTCCATTTGTAATTCCCAGTTTACCGGAAGACGCAAGGTATAAACCTGTATTACCTATATTTAATGAGGGAGTATTTACTGTTCCGTTTCCAAGCCATAAAATATCTGAAATTGTTTGTTGGGTTGAAGAAGATAAAGACACGCTCATTCTCTGAATATCAAGTGTGGTTGTCGCTTTATTCATTGCGGTATACCCGATAGCGTCTTGTTTAGCACTCCAAGTAGAAGCCGAAGCAATACGCGCGTCAGCGAGTGTTCCTATCCAGTAAGGAGTGAAGATGTGTGAGTTTGTTCCCGTAGTAATTGTCATTCCAAGGTTTGTGTCGGCGGTTGATGTCGCGAGGGTTTGAGTAACACCTGTTTGTGCCGTACCGTAAGTTTGTTTTAATCCAGTGATAGCCGATACGGAAAATCCCGGCATTGTTACCGTTCCGTCATAAGCTACTTTGAATAAACTTGAACCAGTGGAAGAAGCGATATTTATAATATCGTTTGTACTTCCCGATGTTCCTTGCACGGTAAGTTTTGCGTTTGGCGTCGTTGTACCAATACCCATTTTAGTTGTTTGGTTAATTGGAGATACTACATTTCCCAACATTCTGAAAAGGGTTTGACCGGAAACCTCCGCGTGAGCGAAGTTCACGAGGAAAACCGCAATGATAGACAAGAGTATTCCTCCTGCGAGGAAAGCACCTGCCAATGCCCTATTGAAATTTTGTTTTGTCATAATGTTAGAAATAGTAAATAAACGAAACTCCCTCTCCTGCGGTTTCCACGTCAAGAAAAAGAGTGTATAGGTCTTCCACGTATACGGTAAGGGTCGTACCAGACGATATAGGAAGTCCACGGCGTGTCCCGGCGGACGCAACAACCGTACTGTCGCCGACAACGACATATCCGGTATTTTCCGCGAGAGCGGTTATCTCCACTTTCCGACAACTCGTATTTGACGCAACAAGTCGCTCTGCCGTTCCAGCAGTTGCGACAACTTTTCGTCCGTCCCTTATATTTGCGTATGATGTTTCCATATATTTTATTATTAAATAATAGTGTTCTCGTCCCTGCCCCTAACGACAAAAGAGGCAGAGCCAGAAAGCTAGTTACCAGATGGTAAGGTTAAAAGTACCTCAATATCAGTATCCGCTTTTCTGATGAAGTCAAGTCGTGCAGTTTTTCCAGCGAGAATTACTTTTGTAGAAGAAGCTGTATTTAAGTCCGTTCCTGTTCCACCAGCAAGGGTGATATTACTCGTTATCGCGTGAATATAACGCGTCATTGAGTCGCCCGAGTTAGGGATTTGTTCGGAGAGAGTACTTGAAGCCGAGAGCGAGGCAGTAACAGCCGAGCTTGCCGTGTGTTCAATAACACCTTTATTGAAAGACGACGCAAGATAAGTTACTGTACCAGCCGAGGTCGTTGCGAATGTTCCACCACCAAGTGTGGTAAGACCAAGCGAAACTTTACTTGTTCCGAAATTCAGTTCCAAAGTCGTAGGGAAAACCCTGACAACGTTTGAAGCGTCCTTTCGGAAAATATCTACACTGGCGACACTGGCATTACCAAATGTCATTATGACACCGATAATCGCACCGAGTCCAAGTCCAATGCCTCCGAATTTTTTTGCATTTTCCATATAATAAGGAGGATTAGTTATTAAAGTACACGAACGATACTCCCTCCCCACTGACAGTGGAGTCAAGGTAAAGGTTTGCGAGGTCGGTTACGCGAAGTGTAACAAACTGTCCCGGAACGAGGGCGATACCTCTACGAGTGGTTTGCGACGCAACCACGGTAGAAGCTCCAACCACGATTACTCCGGTGTTCTCCGGGCGTGCTTGGATTATTACCATACGGCAGAGAGTGGAAGCGGTTACGAGAGCGACAGCCGTTCCTGCTGTGGTAACGGCTTTGATACCGTCAGCGATATTCGGGTATGTAAATTCTTTGTCCATAAAATTAAATTATTGGTTATTAAATTCCAGTTTAGCCCTCTGTCTTGCCTCCCAATTTGAGAGGCAAAGAGAGGGCTTAACTGTGGTTTAGGAAGTCGCTTTTGCCACGAGTATTCCTTTACCAGATACCGCTCCGAGTCCATTACAAGCGCGTGCGGTGTAGGACATAATCCATTTGTCCTGATTAACTTCCGGGGTGGCAACCTGTGGAGAGAGCCAAGATACGTAGTATGCTTGGAAACTTTCCTCCGGCATTCCACCAAGAGAAGCCAAGAACCAGTAATACGAGAGAGAGGAGTCCGTAACATTGAGGGCGGTCTTATCAAAATCAATCGTGAGGTGGGTATATTTGTTACGATACGAGTTCTTTACTCCACTATTCGCGTTCGCTGTTCCGTCAATGGTTTCCGGTGAAACTGAACCAAAGAGGCGGTCTACTCTGTTCTGCATAATCGCCTTGCGTGAGGTAATGAGGGTATTCGGAGTCATTTCAATGTTCTGACCGTAGTTGTCATAGACATTGTATGAGAAGTAATCCTCTGCTCCCTCCAAAGCGGTAGGAGAAAGGGACGGCGCACCGGAAAGAATGTTGGAATAGGTGGTCGTTGAGTTCTTCAAATCGTGTGTGGTATCAAAGACAGAATTTCCGTCGCCTACGGTGAGATCAATAGTGAAACCACCATTGTCCACGTAAGAGGTTGCTCCCGTGGAGTAACCGAGGAAGTTCCTCATATCCAACTCAATTTTGTCAACGACGTCGCGAGCGGTCTGTGTCGCGTATTCCGCGAGTTTGTGAGCAGAGAGAGCTTGGTACGCTTCGCCGGAAACTACGCGAGTGATAGAAATTGTGTTTCGCACAATATCTTTGTAGTAACCTTGCGCAATACCACGCTGTGCGGACGCTTGTCCTTGCACTTTTCTTTCGGCGAAACGTTCACGATCAAGTTCGTAAATACGTTTCGTATCACTTTCCCAGCTCTGTGTTTCTTTGTGGAAAAGTTTTCTTACATCACCCGGGGCTTTTTGCAATGTTTCCATTACAAAGGATTTCTTAACAAGGGACTGAATTGCCGGAACTGACATTGTAGTGATCAACATAAAATTTTTGTTAAAGTGAATAATGGAAATGACTAATGGTCGTTAGTCAAATCTCATTTAGTCAACTTCAATCCATATAAGGGTGATTAAAGCCGACCCTGCCACAACCGCGCCCCAATCAGAGCCGGAAGTGATAGTAACTGTTGGAGTCTTTGCGTCCGTGTGCCACTTCGTGCCAGAGGGAACTCCGAGGTCTACACCAGCAGTCGCAGTCGTAAAGACCGAGGGAGTACCAGTCATATAACGGTCAGTATCAGTACCGTCGCCGATTATGATTACAGCAGAAGTATCACCAGTGAACCCAACGATAGAGGTGATAATGGACTGTACGAATACAGCACCAGCCGGAATTGAGGTAGTGAGAGCGAGAGTACCAGACGTTGAAGTACCGTCAGTGAAATCACCAAAGGCGATTGCTTGCTGATAGGTTACGTAACGAGCTTTTTCGCTATCGTGAATACGGAATTTTCCGCGAACGATAGAGGTAGAAAGTACCAAGGTAATTTCAACCGCTTTCGTGATTTGGGCGTTCACGTCCAATTCGTCCTCATCTTTGAGGTCAAATTTCTTTCCGACCATTGCTTGAACAGCAGTACCAGTTCCAACGGGGAACTCATAAATGGTATTTTCGCAAGGGACTTCAATTTCAACAACTGAATTATCTGCATAGTCGTCGTCCGTAGACGCGACATCTTTCATAATGAGTCCGATAATTTCTGAACGAGGAGTCAAAGCCGTAGCTTTGGTAATATAACCGGACGAGTCCTTTGTTACCACGTCGCCAATAGAAAACGCTTCTGACGCTTTCTTTTTCAACGGGAGAACTTCGGAGTCGCCTGAAATTCTTTTTATCATAATATGTAAGTGAGTTTAATAAAGTTTTGACAACGTGCAAAAAGGCAACGTTGTCGTTGCCTCACGCTATTTGGCTTTCGCCTGACCACGTTGCAAACGCGGATTTTATGAGGAGTGATTGCCCTTGCGGACGCCCTTATCCAGAGCTTTACCAGTTCACTAAACTGGAAATAGATTTTAAGGTCGGAACATCATTAAGAACCATTAGTATTTGAAGGGGTTACGCCTTTTCTTATCTGGTGTTCCTACTTGCTGTCTTTATTATAAAATACAAATTGAAATACGACAAACAAAGACTTGTGGATAACTAAATTGTATTTTTTTATTTTTGTTGTATATTAAGAATATGGAAAATAAAAAAATATGTAGGCATTGTAAAATAAATAACGGGGATTTTGTTGACTCCGTAAGCGTGAGGAATGGTAAAAAATATAGATATTACTCTTGTAGAACTTGCCAATCTCTTAATTCAAGAAATTATAGAAAAACAGAGTCGGGAAAAAAAGTTTATTATGAAATGATGAAAAGACAGTATAAAAAAAATCGTCATAAAATTATCGCGAGGGCAATGGTAAGTTACTATGTTAAAAAAGGTTTCCTTACAAAACAAGAAGTATGTGAAATTTGTAAACAAAAAACAAAAACACAAGCTCACCATAAAGATTATTCAAAACCACTAGAAGTAAATTGGCTTTGTAGAGAATGCCACAATAAGACAACAAAGTTAATAAAAAATACCTCTAATTAGAGGTATTTTTTATTATATCGCCCTTATCACAACCGCTATAATTGCGATAACATATCCCAAAATTAAAAGCCCAATACCTATGGCAAGAACATAAGCACCCTCCTCAATAATTTTCCCCAAAGGACTTTCCACATCTTGAATTTGTCCGTTTTCATTTTTCATTACTGTATTATATACCCTATTGGGTTTTTGTCAAGTCCTCTGATAATTTCTTTGCTTTCGCACGATAGAACTCCGCCATTGGTTTGATAGGAAGCCCGACACCGAATTTGTCCTCTCCGATTTCTCTCAATACTGCGTCGCACATATTCACCGCGCGTTCCCCGGCGTTCTCAATAATCATTTTCAAATTGCTTCCGAAATTTCCGGTAATGATTTTAAGTTCACTTTTGACTACTCCGCAGTCCTCAAACACTTTGGCAATTTGCCATTCAATGTCTTCATTTGCGTCAATGATTGCCTTGCGTTCTTTCTTCGGTGCGAATGTCGGAACGTCTTTATATGATTTCAAGATTTCAAACACCGCCGGAATAACTTTTGCAACACGTTCATCGTGTTCTTGCTGAAACAAACAGTCTTCGTAGTCGTTCATTGTCATTGCGTCAAGGTGATAAAGGTTGCAAAACTCGTTAAGGACGTTTTGGTTGATAGGTTTTCCACGAAACCTTTCCAGTATCACCATTACTTGTTCCGATCTCTCTTGTTTTTCTGGTGTGGGCTTATTTATGTCTTGCATATATTAAGCGTTTGACGCGCTGTTTTCTATCTCCACAATCTGACCGCTCGGGAGTTTGATAGTAATAAAGCGAGTAACCATTTTCACTTCCATATCTATGAGGCGTCCGGTTTCTCGTTGGATAATCTTTCCCTCTTTTCGTACGGATTTTTCTTCGCGAGTGCTGACGATTTCACATTCTACGCGTGGACTTTCCATAAAGTCTTTCCAAAGTACCTCCGTATAATCTTCGTCGCCAAGGAATTTGACAGGCATTTTTTCCGCGTTCTTTTCTTGCCCCATTGCCGGATCGTATATAACCGAAAGAAAAGCGTTTTTAATAGCGATCACACACCGTCCACCCATTGTACGAATTTTTGTCTTGTGTCCAGCGTCTTGCGGTACAGACTGTTCGGGAGTTACTGCCAACATACTTTTCAACTGTTTGAGCTGTTCACCTGTGAGTTTTGCCATATCAAATGGTAAAGGAGTTTCCGGGATAGGTTCGTTTGACACTTTCTTTATTTCCTCTTGCTTGGCTACGCTTGCACCAAGTTTTGCCCCAATGTCGCCAAGGTTATTGGTTGCGGTTACTGGGGGAATAGTCGTTCCAACGCCAGTGTTGCTCGGTTCTTTATCAGGTGAGCTTCCTGTGTTTTTGTCGTTTTGCATATAGGTTTATGAATAGTTTATAAATGTTTGTAAACACCACGTGTGTTGTAATTAGAGGTCAAAGCCCTGTTTGCGATTTCTATCGGTTACGTCTTTCACAATTCCGTCAATGTGGTAAGGGTCTGTATCTGTTCCACCGCCAGCAGGTTTTCCACCTCCGGCATTGGTCTGCTCTTTTGGACGTTTGTAGGTTGGTACAAGTGTCGCGGACTTCTCTACACGTTGCGCGATTTCTTCAACAGTAAGGTCGGCAAAAGAAAACTGTTTGGCGCTTTCAATGATTTGGTTCGCCATATCAACGTCATTCTTCGCGAGTTTCAATGCTTCGGCTTTCACCGTTGCTTGAATATCTATCTTGTCTTCCGGTGCTTTCTCTGCGTTCTTCTTTCCGATAAGTTCGGCGAGTTGGTTCATTCCTTGCTTCAATGACGCTATTTCGTCAAACTGTTTGATTTCCGTATCGGTCATTTCGTCTTTCTCGTCTTGTGTGAGTTCCTTTGATGTCTTTACCTCTTTGAATAAAACAGTCTTTCCCTCTCCTTTGTCGCCCTCTCCTTTCTCTACGCCCTTTTCGCCGATTTGTTTTTTCAGTCCCTCAATGGTCGCTTTCATTGCTCTGATATTCTCGTCCTTTGATTTTTGGGTTTCGCCCCAGCCCTTTTCCTTTTGCTCGTATTCTCCCAACTTCTTTGAAAGATTGGCGATTTTATCAGTCGGGGTTTCTTTTTCACCCTTTCCTTTTTCGCCCTCTCCCTCTCCACCCTCGGATATTTTCTCCGCAGGTTGTTTGGTTGGCTCACCAAACGCATTGAGTTCAGGCACAACTGGTGCGCCCTCTCCGCCTTTTTCTCCACCTTTATTATTTTCGTCCATATATTTTGTCGTTAGCTTATAACTTTTCCTCATTTACCTCTTTTTCCTCAACTTCTTTCGCCTCGTTTCGCCGTACATATTCCCCGGCGAGTTTATCAAGGTCGGTAAGAAGTGAAGATATTTCCATTATCGCTTGGCGTAACACTATCGTTTCTTCCGGTACGGCGGTTACTATCAACTCCATTGCGAGTGGTGTAATACGCGAACGTAAAAGAGCTTCAAAGCCCTTTCTGTTGTGCATTTGTATATTTGCACACTGTTCCAATAAGTCGTCGTGTACCAAGATTTCTTCCCCCATTGCAATATCGGTTTTCCCCGAAATGATTGCGTCTGTTACGTCCTTGGGATTAAGAAGTCCCCGAGATAATAGGTACGTCTGTAACGTACTCTCTTTGGATTTGTCGTTTTCCATAAGATTATTTTGTGTTTAACGCTTTTTTAATTGTTGGCTTGTTGAATGTCCCCATATCGTTGGGAGTCGGCGCGTTTGCGTTCATCTGTTCCAGTTCGTTATTGAGTCGCATTGTTTCCGCCGGGAGGAATATCTTGTCGGGTCTTCCAGTTATTTTTATGTACTCATTTTTCAACTCTGCCATATCTATGCCATTTCCCCACATATCTTTCAAGAAAGAGAACTCGTCGCGCATTTGCATAATTTGGGTCATAGTGTCTTTCACGCGTTCCGGCTTGATTACAATGTGAATACTATGCTTTCCTTGTCGTATAAAATTCGGGTCGGCGAGATAGTATTTTGTAGGATTACCCTCTTTGGTTTCCTTGAAAGAAGTCTGAAACATTTTGTCTTTCATTGCTTGTTGGTCTACGTCCTCGTTTCGCAAACCCTCATCAAAGGAAACATTGTGGTCTGTGCCGTCAATGGAAACAGAGAAGTTTTGATACACCGCGATTTTCTTTCCGTCAACGATAGTTTCGCGTTCCTTGATAGTGTATTTACTCTCAAAAGTTTCAGCTCGTCTTAATGCCATATCCATAAATCCATTCACTACTCCGTCCAAAAGATACCCGAGTTTCTCTGCTTGGCTTGCTTGTGCCTCATTCACGGCGGTTGCTGTTTCGCTTGATACCTCACCGGAAGTCGTTTTGCTCAATGTCTGTGCCTCCACGATAGATTTCAACATTGTAACGAATGAAAACTCTGATGTTGTGATACCTGCATTGTCCGGGTCGGCTTTCTCATAGTCCGTTTTGTTGATACCGTGTGTCCTTTGTCCGGCTCTGAATAGGTCTTTGCTCAAAGTGTATTTTCCGTGTACCAATAATGCCGGGTCAATACCTTGTTCAAATTTCTCCGCAAGTCCTTTCAACGCCCAGTCCACAAAGTCTGCGTTAAACTTTGTCTTTGCCGGGACACTGCGTGAACGTGCCGAGCCAGTCATTCTCTCTCCCGATACTTTGGTGATAGGATAGTTCCCACGTGGATAGAATAGATTAAAGGTTGTTTTACTTGGCAAAAGCATTATCCCGTTCAAAAGGATATTAAAAAGGTTGTGTTCTTTATCCCACACGATATGGAGTATCTTCTGTGCCTTTGGGTCTGCGAGTCGGTCAACGTCAAACAATGTTACCTTTTCACCGTTTAGACAATTCGCGATATTCTCTTTCTCCTCTGGTACGAACTTGAAACGTTTGAGTGAGCCGTATATCTCTTTGGCGTCTTGGGTACTGATTACTTCTTCAATGGTTATTCGCGGTTGGTCTTGGATTTCTTCTATCTCCTCACTACCCAAAATGACAGTTCGTCCGTCAAGGATTTTACTTATTGCTTTCCTCACCTGTACCATTTCGCCGTCCTTATAGGTTAAACCGTCCATAAATTCATACGTGTAGTCCATTTGGTCGGGTGTTATTTCCTGTCCGTCTTTCATTGCGATACGGTTTTGAATGTTGCGAACGTCCCACACTTCTTGAATGAACGTGTCGCCTTGGCAAAATAACTCCCAGTATATGAGAGCGAGTTTTTTAATAAACTGTTCCAGTCTGTACGAGTGTTCAATAGCAAGGTCGTAAATGTCGCCAAGTCCTTTGATAACCTTTGCGTCTTCGCCATAGCATTTTACCTGTCGCTTATAAACCATTTTCAAGAAGAACGCGCAAAATCCGATTATCTTTTCGTGTACAAGCCCCATTGAAACCTCTCTCTCTTTCCCCGGCTCTCTTGGCGGTGCATAGTTGATACCCTTTCGGACATTGTATTCGTATGCCTTGGAATAAGAGATACCATTGTGGACAATGGACGCTTTCTCTCTGCCCTCCAAGTCTTTGTTTATTTGAGCAACAACCGCAATAGCGTGTTTCGCTTCGTCCTCGTTATTGTCATACGCCTCCATTACGGACGCGTGCAATTTCTTTTTTACTTCCTCTTGTTTTTTTTCTTCCATAATTTTATTGTTGCGCGGATAAGATTTGAACTTATGCTCTCTGGTTATGAGCCAGATGTCCTACCAGACTAGACCACCGCGCGGTATCACTCACTTTATCGTCTTCGTTCCCCGGCAATGAATTTGGTTAAACGCACTGCCCTTGAATGTCCCTACGAATGGGTGAGTTTATTTAATTATAACACACGTTTGATTTTACATAGATGATAGGTTGTGGTTTTCTGTGGATAACTTCGTGCTTTCAATAAACTTCCTATTCTCCTCGGCTTCAAGTTGGTTCTTTGTGAGTATCACCGGGCGTGTCGCGTCCGCCTTAAAGAATGTGAGCGTCCCCATATCAAATCTATCCGGGCTGAAACTGTTTATCTTCTTGAATGTCGGCTTGTCCATTAAGTGAATGAGTCCTTTTCCCACGCGTTTGAATTTCACGGCTCTCATTTCTTTGAGCCACGCTTCGGGGTTATTGGTAATAATTATACCACCATTACACACCCACTCTCTGAACGCCCACGCCATTTCGTCTTTGAATGTTACAAACCTGTCCTCTGTGCCGGGTCGTGGTTTATCAGTGAGTAATGCGTTTACACTTTCGCCTATCTTGGTATTGATATTCGCCACGAGTTTCGCACCCACTCCGAACGCGTCAATGCCTATGTCGGCGCTTTGGCAATTATAAGCGTCCCGGACTGTTTCTACCTTTCGTGCCAAGTCCTTTTCGTTGCTTGTGTTTTCATTTAGCACTTCTTTGAGATAGATATTGTCCCTGATACCCACGGACGTATGGTCTTTGCCACTTCCGCTCGGGTCTACGGCGATTATTCCTCTGTTTATGATTTGCCCCTGCTCTGGTTCAAAATGTATCACCACGTTGGCAAATAGAGGTATCCAGCCCTTGTCGTCCATTTCGTTCACTCCGGCAAATTCTCCGTCTACACGTATCTTCACTTCATCACTATGCTCTGTACCGTTCGGCGGATAGCGATTTTCCATTGTGTCCACATAACCGTCGCGGACTATCGGGCTGTGTCGGCTGTTGAAATGCAGTTTGGTATATGTGCTACCGTCTTTATGGCTCTCAAAGAACTCTCCCTCGTTTCGTGTTGGATTTGAGAAGTACACCACGACATAGTTATCTCCTGTCAACGCTCCTTTCATAACCTCATACACCTTGTCTGCCACACCGGACGCCTCATCTACGAGAATAAGAACGTATTTACCGTGGAGTCCTGCCAATGCCTCGGGCTTTTCTGGTCGTGCAACCTGCGCCCTTAAAAACCAGTCTTCATCGTCTTCTATCTGAATGTGGTCGGAAGTCTGAACGATACAGTTCTGAATGAACAAAGGAAGTTTCCTCGCCCATACATAAAACTCTTTCATAAAGATGTCCTCCACCTGTTGCTCGCTGTTCGCGGTCATACCTATCTGCGCACCCGGGAAGCACCATAGGAAGTGAATAGCGATTACGCTCATATCTGCCGTCTTTCCTATTCCGTGTCCCGAACGTACGCTGATCCACCGCACTATGTCGTCAAAGCTATCTTTCCCGAATGTTCGTATCGCTCGGTTATAAGCGGTTAGGATTACAGTTTGTTGCCACGTAAACCGTGTGCCGTTGTATTGCTTGAAGCTCGCTCGGTCTTGGTTCTTAAACATCTCCCTATCGTAAACAGTGAGGTCGTTCCACAATAGCTCTCCGCTCTTGCTGAATAGTTTTGCTGTCCGTTTGTTTCCCATTGGGTCGGTGTAGGGGATTTCTCTGTCGCGAAGTTCCTCCACTGGTTCACTCGGGAGCATATTCATTGTTTCGGACGCAAACAAAAACACATCACGCGCCCACTTTTGTAAGTGTTGCACGTCTTCCATAATATCCTCGGTTATACTGTGTTTTAATATGATAGGTTGTTCGTCCATAGAATTTGAGAGGGCTTAAAATGCAATACAGAGCCACGTTTTATGGCTCTGTTGCTAGTTTTATTACTTTTTCAGTTCTTCAACACACGCCTCCAAGTGTCGCAACATTGTCGCCTTTGCGGTGATTTCATCGTCCGCTACGACGTTGAAACCATACACGAAGTCCTGCGGTTTGCCGTCGCGCTCTCCGTCTTGAAAGCGAATAGCGAATTTGAATTGTTTAACGGGCGTTACCTCTACGCCATTTTTATTGTTTTCCATTTTGATTATCGTTATCTAATAATGGGTCGGTTACTTGTATATTTCTTTTCTCCATTTCTTGTCGCAACTGTTTCATTGAGAATATACCAACGCGGTGGTCGTGCTTTCCCTCTATCTTCTTTGGGGCGAATGAGCCAGTGAGTTCAAATATCATCTTCGCGGTTTCCAACTGGGCTTTATTGTTTTGTCCGTACCCATAAACGTGTCGTGCCATATCTCCGTGAACGATACGCGTTACTCGGCAACCTGCTCCCTCCATATATTCTCGTATCTGTGTATCTGTCATTTGCTCTCCAAACCTTTCGCCCATATTCTCTCCGGTATCATCACCGTCCTCTCCGCCGTCTTCGTCCTTTGCTGAATTGAATGGGGGGAAAGTGAAATGTACCGGAACTCTTGCTTTGGCGTTTCGTTGTAATATCTCCATACCAAGTTTCTCGTTGACTCCCATTTCGTCCATAAGCTTTTCTATTGAACGCGAAAAGACTTTATCTGGGTGTCTTGCCGTTGACTCTGGGTATCCTGCTTCCCTTATCGCTACTGCTTTTGATTTGCGTCCATTTGCGTCCAAATAAATTTCAAGAGCTTTTGTCTTGCGAATACTGAAAGGACGTGTTGTTCTTCCGTCTATCTTCCCACTGTGGGTTCGGATTTCTTTGTATGTCTTGTATGCCATAATTTTATAAGGGTTTTCTTATTCCTCCATACTTGAAATAGGTGTGTTGTTGTTCTCTCCGGCGGTCTTCTCTCTCCTCTCGCACTGCGTTTCTCGTTTCTCTTCCGAACTCATTTAGAATAGCGTTACTCTTTGGTTCTTTTATGACGCTTAACACCTCGTCAATGATTTGGTTGTGAAACTTTGCCGTAAAACCGCTCGTAGTTATCTTATCTCCGTTCGTGTGTGTCCTCTCCCAAAAATCTGAATACGGTTCTACTTGGTGAAATTTGAGAGCGGAAATTCTGTTTTTTAGGTCGTTCATAAGCTTATTTAGGTTCGGGGACTTCGGCAAAATACTCTACCACCATATCACTTGTCATAAACTTCAAGTCGGACATCAAATACGTTGCTTGCCAACACGGTACAAACTTTCCCTCCTTGATCTTCTTTCCCCATACGAGAACGTTTTTGTTTTCGTCGCTAGCGCATAGTTCTGTAATAGGACGCCAAACTATATCTTTCACTATTGTTTTGTCGTTTTCCACGTTTTTAATTATCTCCAACCGGGATAGTGGGAATAGGGGACGGCACATCTTCGTATTGCTCTACCGAAACATCAGCGCCGATGCTTCCGTAGGTTACATCAAGTGAGCCGATTACTACCTCATTCTCCATTACCCCAATTTTTGATAACATTTTATTTAGTAAACTTCTTTTTCCTCGCGATAATTCTTTTGTCTTCCCTCTGGTTCAACGATTTTAACGTTGATACGTGCTTGGCGGTTCATTCCAACGGCACGCATAATAGCGCGGATAGCTTTCGCTGTCGCACCCTCTCGCCCGATTACTTTTCCCATATCGGCTGGGTTGAGTGATATTGAGAGCAATACACCCATTTCGTCGGTTGTCTTTTCTACTTTGACATCAGACGGATTATCTACTAACGCTACCACGATTGTGGATAGCAGACTTTCTTCTTGGCTTACCATATAGTTTTTATGGTTAATGAATAATACTTTAATTATACCACGTCAACAAAAAATCCACAGTTTTACCTGTGGATAATTCTTATTCTTTGGGTGTTCCGCACCGGATACAGGCGCGGTATTTGTAGTCAAAGTTCTCGTGATCGGTAATTGTTCTCCACTTATGACCCGAGAAGTGGCATTTTCCATACCACCACACTTTGATTTTTCTTATGATTTTCATAGTGCGTATCCGTGGAGTTGAACCACGTTGTCCAATGGAAGTAGTTTTACAGACTGCCGACGAGCCGTACGTCCTAGATACGCTCTCCTCTCCCGTAAACCCCGTTCAAGCCCCGCCCTGTTAGACGACTTGAACTGCGGGCTTTACGAGAGAGGAAACATTTTATAATTCCATATCATTTCCGTCCGCCGGAAATTGACTTGGGTCGTTGGTGTCGGGGTCTTTGTCTTCTTCCAACCTCTCAAAATCAACGCGTCCTCCTTTATTTTGGAGATTGTTTAATCTCTTGCCGGGCTTCATTTCGTCCGAGAGTACGGAAAGCAAGTGCCTTAATACTTCCACAACCTCTATCGGCGAATATCCGTTTACCACTATTCCGTGTTCTTGTATTCCGCCGTCCATTCTTTCTGATATGACTACAAGTTTTTGGAGATGGAGCATACGCTTAAATGCTTCCACTTCTTCGGCTGATACTCTGTGGGTGTTTGGAGTCTTCGGTCTTATCTCTTTTTGAAATGGTGAGGGTATTTCATTCATCGGATTGTTTTTTACTTTCTTCTTCTTCTCTTTTCAAGATTATTTGTCCGGCTTGGTCTATGATTTTATAGATTTCTCTCAACGCTCGCTGGTTCATTACGAGAGAAGAAACAATAAATTCACACGCTACCACTAAAAGGAAACACGAGAGTATGTTCGCTACCCAAAAAAGAAAACCGCCTTGTGTAATAAAAAGAAATTCTGTCGCACAAAACAATGTTATACCAAAATAAAGGGACGCTTGTAGTGCTTGGTTTCCAATACCACGTCCTTGTGGTTTTAACTTTCTACCAAATTTTACGATACTATCAAAAATGTTTTTCATATTTTCTGTAATTATTTTTAATGTTATTTTCTCCAAACTACACGCCCAATATCTCCCGTGGTTGGTACAACAACCTCTACTCTGTCGCCGATACCGCAACGAATACGATTTTTAATAAGTTTCCCGGCGGTATAGCAACGAAGTATCCTGCCGTTCGCGAGCTTTACTTTGTAGTTAAGCTCTGGCAAAACTTCCTCAATAGTTCCCCATTCTTTTGTGTCCATAATAATTATATTATCTCATATCTCCACCCTCCTGCGCAACGTTTTGAACGATAAACAGTGGAAAACCAAACCCATTTTTTCCCACAATTTGTACACGCTTTTACCGGATACCAAGCAAACCATTTTTCCATAAATCTATGCAACTTTAATTTATAATGCGTAGGTTTTTACGAATATCTATGCACCTACCTGTCGCCCTCTGTCGCACCGGTAAAATCTCCGCCGGGGACTTCTGTTTCAAAAGAGTGAGGAACGGTCATTAACACACACATCTTGTGGCATTTCGCGCAGTAGTTTCCGTCTTCATAGGTGTGGACATCGGCTTTGCAACACGTTGATACGGTTATTTGTTCAATCATATATTCCTTGGATTACGTTTTCTGCCATTTCCAATAAATTTGCACGGAGAGCCATTTTTGGAGCGGGATATTTAACATTTGTAAAATCACCAAACTCCCCCCTCTCCGCGTCTTCCAATATCCCACGTAGATGTTTAATCAAAAGTTCCTGCCCTTTGTCTATTTGTTGTTCAGTCATATATTCCAATATAAATATCATTAACTTTTTCGTCATAAAAAACATCTGACGAGTCCAACTGTACATTTTTTTTCTCAAAACTCTTGTAAATAGATACATTCACATCTCCGTGTGCCTCGTATTTTTCTTCAAGAAGTTTTATTAAATTTGATACTAGCACGGTATTGTTGTTTAGCTTTTAATACGTACGCACAGATATGATATTCAAAGTTTTCGGCGCAAGTGGATAGTTCACAACGTCCACAACGTTCGTTCTTGTCGCAAAACTTCGCGTGTTCTTTGTTTTGGCAACCTATCATACAGCGTCTTTTCTTAAAACTTCATAAGAGAATGTTTGGATATTATCCGAAAGAACTTGATACCACTCACTCATTGTGTTGTACTTCCCCTCCGGGTCAACTGCCTTGATAGCTTCTCCGACGTTCTTTCCCTCGCGTAAATGATTGAGAAACGCCTGTTTGTCTTCGTATGGTATCAAAGCGATTTTATCTCTCAAACGTTCCATATATGATTTCCCTATTTTCTCTTTACACATTATACAAATCTCTACCCCCATTTCGTTCCACTTCTCGTGGTGGTCTAACATTATACAAGGTTTCTTCTTTCTCATATTAGTTATCATTATAGATATTAGGATTAAGCGAAAGTTCTTGAACAAACGACTTTATTCTTTTCGCGTCCATTTTTGCGTCTTCTGTAATGTACTGTCCTGATTTTTGTATTCGTATAATTAGTGCGTCTACCATTTCACAAATTTGGTCTTTTGGGTTTTTCATATTAGTTATACTGCAACATTAGTGTACCTACTGCCGTCATATAGAGCATTGCCCCGATAATAAACAGCATTGCACTTCCCTCTACGACTATAAGGCAAGCACCCTTTAATCCCTTTATAAACTCTTGGCGTTTACGTTTCCCCTCGTAATACCGCCACCCTATTGTATAATTTTCTTGCATACAATTTCCACTTAACTAATAATGTAGTTATACTACACTATCGGTGGAATGTTTGCAAATCAAACTGTGGATAACTTTTCTAAAACATTTGTGTTTGTCCTACCTCTATTGGGTCTAACAATTCTATTATATTTTTTTCATTGCCCGACCACATAATTGGCTCTTTAAGAAGTTTACTTATTGTTGTCATTTCTGGTAAATATCCCTCTTGTTTTCCTGTTACTTTTGAAATTATTGCGCACCTTGGTATATTTTCTCCGCGAAGAAATTTTCCGGCTTTTCTTGTTAAACAATAATATCCCGATTTCCCATTAACATAAGCAATAATACCGTGGAAACGTGGACGCGATAAATTTGTTGTGAACCATTTTTTACTTCCTGACAAATCCATTTCACGTGTTGGGTGTATTTCATTGACTCCTTTTTTTGAAATTGCCGATACTATGGATATCACTATTTTTGCACTTCCTTTATCAAGAGGAAGTTCATAGGTTTTTGTTTGTCCACAATGTTCACATATTTCTGGTTGATATTTTTTCTTCATAAATATCCTAGTGTGTTAAAGTTCTTATAATGTTCTCTCTTTAATTTTGCCAATGACTCGTGGACTCTATCCCTCTCACCCGGGGCGAATGGTCGCATAAACTCATTGATCGCTTTATTCTTTTCTCGGTTGATTTCTCGCACGTGCGCGTCCACCACGTCCTCTCCCTCGGTTATGTAATAAACCACGTCCATTTCATTTTTTTGCTCGGGGCGGTCAATTCTGTTTTCGGCTTGAATGTTATTCGCTGGTACGAAGTCCATATCAACCATAATCACAACGCTTGCCTCTGGCACGTTACCACCCTTGCCGTGCGCTTTAATCCTCCCTACGAGAACTTGCTCATCTCCGGTCTTAAACTCTCTCACATCGTCAAATCTGCGGTGTTTTATACACGCCTCCGTAAGTAATTCGCAAATGTAGTCGTCGGTTTCAATGAATAAAGAAAATATCACAATTCTTTTGTCGCCGTATTCACCTTTCTTAATATCCTCCACCACCTGTCGGGCTTTCCATTTTGAATTTACTTGATACACTTTTCCATTCTCAATAAGATTTTTCAACTGCTTTACGTTTTTCAAAAATGTTGCTTTCTTTTTCTCGGTATCAAATTCCCGAACATTTAGTGTCGCCATATATTCGTCCCACGCTTGTTGATACTCTATCAGCCAAGGAACTGTCATTGGTATCTGTTTTACTCTCCTATTCTTCTTCTTGAATACTCCTGCCTCCTCTTTGCGGAGAAAATAGAACTGGTCTTCAAGCAATAGGCGTAATTCTCGGATATACTTCGCGTCCTTTACCACTCGGATTTTTAACCATTTCACTTTCGCGTTTCGGTTCGGGATAGTGTAAACGGAACAAAAGATATTCTCAAACGCTTCCCGATCCTTTACCCTCCCCTCGCCAGCAAGAGGGTGTCCCAAGAGAAGCAACGGAGCGTACAATTCGGACGCGCCGTTCATCATTGGCGTCCCGGATAGCAATATCACGTGCGACATCACATCTGCTACCCTCTTAATTGCCTTGAAACGAGCCGTGGAGGTGTTTTTAGCCATAGTGGACTCATCTACCACCAAGACATCAAATAATATCGTCAGAGCCGGAATATCCACCTTATCCAGTGCGTCCGGGTTGATACCACATATCACTTTCTCATTCAGTCCCCAATTTCCTATCATTGTGTCGCGGAGGTTGTAATAATTCCAGCCGTCAAAGTTTTCGCTCTCTCGCATAAAATTTTGAGAGTTTACGACCTCGTTCTTTTCGGCAATGACGAGTATCCCACCTTTTTTGGAGTATTGTACCCCTGCGGAAAGGGCTGTGATCGTTTTTCCAGTGCCAAGTCCCATTGCAAGATACCCCTTTGATACCTCTCCAACGAACTCAACGGCTTGCTTTTGATAATCCCACAGCATATTTTTGTGTTGTTACTTCATACGACCCACAATCAGCACAAACAGTGAAAAAATGCCCGTGTCCGTCAGTAAGTTTTTTCAGTTTGTGTATAATATCCCCTTGTTTATTTCTTGCACACGGTTTTAGTATCGTTGGCATTTGAATTTAGATGAAAGTTAATAGTAGATCGGTCTTTTTTTGTAAGTTTCGCAATTTCGGACGCAACAAAATGGTCTGCGTGCATTTCGCGAATTAAGGTTTTCAATTTCTCCACGGTTTCTTTTTTACGGTTCTTGGGAATGGAGAGGTATCGGGCTTGGTAAAGATATTGCCACCGGGCGTTCTGTACGCATTTCCGGGCGCACGCCTCCACTCGTTCCGGTTCGCCTTTTTCAACGCGGTCAATAATGTTATACAGGGTTGAACGAGCGATGTGGTATTTCTTCGTGAGGTACGCAACAGATTTTCCGCCGTATTCGTATTCGGTATAAATTTTTATGTCTTTGGACATTGTAGTTTTAATTTTATTCGGTTTTGTAATTGGTCTATTACGATTTCTTTCGCTTGGTCGTGTCCGTGTTCTTTTACCATTTTCCAAAAGTGTTCGGAGTCGGGGAACTCATAGCCGTGAGAGTCAAACAATGTTTCTTCAAGAGTTTTGAGAAAGGTATTCCACTTTGATACGCTTTTCCAGTCGGTTGTGGAGGTTCTTCTTCGCGCAGTTCGGTTCACGAGTTGCAAATCATAGCCAAGCATTTCATCAAGGATAGTTTCTCTATACATTTTTAAGGTTACAGCGTCTGGTCTTCCAACAGTCATATCAAGGTTTTGGATAGCGTAGTAAGCCACGCACGCCCCCTCAAAAAATCTCTGTTGGTCTTGGATTGCCGGATCAAAAAGTTCGTACTTCACTTTCACTAGGACAAACTCCCACTCGCTTGGTATTGTTCTCTGTATCTCTTTCAGCCATTCCTCTTTCCTCTCCAAGTCTAGTTTCGGAGGCGGAAGAATTTGAGTCGGGGTTATTTGATACATCAACGTTACGCTTTTTGTTCGCATATAGATATTGGTGTTGTCTTCTATCTCTTTCTCTCGGAGTTTCAAGCCGATTTTTGAAATAGAAATTTTTGAGTTCGTAGTAGCTCGGGACGTAGACTTTCACTTGTTTGTGTCCACTTTGCATTGGAACATATTGCCCCTGTTCGTCAGTCATTAAGTCCTCACGGTTACGACCCCCCCGTGTTACGAGCCACCTATTTACTAAATAATCGTGGTCTTGGTTCATTTTTTTATTTTCTTTTTCTTTGGGCGAAATGCCAAAGTTTTACTCACACTGATCGGGTCATTTGCAACTTCAAAATTTTTCTTTGCGGACGACGCAAATTTTGCGATTTCTTCCGCGTCTTCAATGGTAATTCCATAATCCTTGTAATTCACACGAAGTCCTGTCGGATATTCAAACTTCTTTTTGGTGTTGAAATAGAAACTTCCGGCTTCGTCTACAAAGGTAAGCTTTCCCCCTATGTCAAGTTGCCCCCCGATAAGTTCTTTCAATTCTTCCATTCTTGCCTCTATCTTTTCGTTCTGTTCGTAAAGTTCTACATACTCCCGGACGTTTTCTCTATCCACGAAGTCGGCGCTTTCAAGCCATTTATCATATTCAGCGTTTATATCTTTTACGGCTTTCATCATTGTTTCAGAGAACGCTACCATTTCGTTGTAGGTGTAAACAAATTCCGCAACGATACTGCTATCTTCTCCTGTCGGTTCTATCTCGTGAGTTTTTGCGTTCCATTGGGTTGGGATATATTCAATGCTTCCGTAAATCTTTTTTGGTCGGTCTGTGTGTTTCCACACTAACCAAGAGGTAAAGCGCATTTTTTGGTCGCCATAGAGTACCGCGTCTTCCCAGCCATTCTCTTTTCCAGATTTGTAGTCAACGAAACGAACATAGTTCTCGTATATTTGTTCTGTTTCATTTTTTACTTCAAACACTTCATAAGAGTCCGGCGTACCAAGAGCAAGAATATCATTCCCGATAGGTACAGTGAGTTGCTTTTCTCTTATCGCGTAATTGTGGATTACCTTTAAGAGTCCGGCTTCAATGAGTGCGTGGATTTGTTTCCCTGCTTTCATCGCGTAGCTGTCGTACTTTTCTCCGTTTTCAAAGTACGATTTGATATAAGACGAACGGCTTGCGTGCCAACAAGCAAATGCCGAAGGGCTTAAATGTGGTTTTATATTAGGGAAGAAGCTCATATTTTCCATTTTTTATTTCTCATAATATCACTTATGGTTATGTTAGAAACACCAAATTTTTTTCCAATTTCTCCTTGTGTTAGTTTACCAGAAAGTCCTATTTTTCTTATTTCAACAACTTGTTTTTCGGTAAGTTTTGAGATTGGGTGTTTTTCTCCTTTTGACATTCTTCCTTTTTTAATCATATCTTCTGTATTTTCCTTTGCTGTACCACAAAACAAATGTCTAGGGTTTACGCAGGGGGGATTATCGCAATGGTGTAGAACCATAAGTCCGTCAGGAATTTTACCGTAATGTAGTTCGTAAGAGAACCTATGGGCGCGCGAATGTTTTCCAGAAAAGAATTGCCCATATCCGCGTCTTTTCTTAAAAACACAACCAATCCACAACCAACACTCATTCGGTTTTCCTTTTTGTACATATTTCCAAAAACGTTCTTCTTGTGTTGGTCTTTTATAAATTCCGGAGGACATATTATTTTTGAATGTACGTATCCACCTTAACGAATAAATCGCATTGTTTCCCTGTGTTCCGAATAATAAAGTTTTCTTTCAAACTTTCCGAGTAGCCGTTGCGAGTAAGGAAGTGTTGATAATCTTTCTCTTGGGCGAGCTTGTCGGCTTCGGCTTTTTCCTTTCGCTCTTTTTCCTCTTTCTCTTTTTTCTCATTCTCAATTCTATCTGCTTCTCGTTTGTCGGCTTTGTCTTGTTCTTCTTTTCGGATACGAGCTTCGTCCTTTTCTTTGTCTTGTCGGTCAGACTCTGCTTTTTCTGCTTGGTCTTTGTCGTATTCGTCTTTCGTTTCAGCAAAGAGTTTGTCAAATTGTTCTTCGGTCATTTCGGCAACCTCTTGTACCGAATATCTTTGTTGCCCCCAGTTGAAGTCGTTTCCAATTCGTATCATTCCGATACTTGCGAGAATTTTTCCGCGCGTATATATTTTTTCTTCCAATGCTTTTTCCTCTTTTTCTTTTATATCTCGTTCACGGCGTTCAAGGTCTTGGCGAGTGCGTTCGTTCTTTTCGGCAATGAGTTCGTTGATATGCGTTTCAAAATCCGCGTCATCAAAGGAAAGGATAAATTCGTCAGTCCCAGTAAATTCAAGAGCGGATAATCTATCACGGCGGATAGGAAGTGAGGCGAGTCGTTGTTCTTTCAGTTTGTCTTGTGCGATTTCACTTGCGAGCGTTCCGAGTCGTTGGAGTTCCGGTTCAACAATATCCGTAAGGGCGTTTTCTTTTTCAATTACCCACGTGCGGAATTTGTTTGCACCGTCCCGAAGAAGTTTACCCTCTTTCTCCACTTCAATTTGCGCACCACGGAGGATTTTAATATGTTTTTTAATTTCTACTTCTCCGGCTTCTTTCGTAACGTTTTCAGTGCAAGCCACGAGCGACATAAGTTCGCTTTCTTTTACACTGAACTCTTTGATTTCTAGTTTTTGGTTTTCCATTTTATTTTAAGGCACTTAATTTTCTACTAACTTCTGCTCTTTCTTCCCACACATCACGATAATGAGTATCTCCGTGTTCCATATCTTTTAATTCTCTCGTGAGATAATCAAATTTTTTCTGTAATTCTTCTTTATCCGAAATTTGGGTTCATCGGTTCAATGGTGGTATCACCGACAGCTTTATTCTTGTGAAGTTCAACCTGTTTCTTCACAGCTAAATCTTTGAGTTCGGCGTAGTTCTCTTTCGTCAAACCGAGTATCGGAGCTTTACCTGCGTCAATGAGTTTCAAATCGTTTTCAAAAAATGCAACGGACTTTGCTACATCTTCCGGTGTCTTGCAAGCGTCAATACCTTTGCGAGATTGTGCCATTGCAAACTTCTCAACATTATCTTTTCTCTGTTCCTCAAATTCGGTGTCTTTATCTTCTTCACTTGCGATACCGAGTACGAGAGAAAGAGTATATCGGCGAGCGTAGGTAATTTGTCCTCCGATTTCTTTCATATCACCGGAACGAGAAACCATAATTACTCCCGAGCGAAGTTCGTTTTGAATAAACGTTTTTGAAACACCCCGTATTTCTTTTGTTCCGTCCGGTTGTATTGTTTCAATTTCCTCAATTTTGTCTGTGTCTTCCGTTCTTGTTTCGTGAGAAAGAACACAGTCAACTCCGTCCTTGGTTATTTCGTGTCGGACAGAAAGTCCGTGTCGCCCAAGAATAGGGTAAATTACTTTCATAACTTCCGAGAGAGGCGCGTACTTAAAATCAACTTCGCGTCCGTCTTTCGTTTTGAACTTCACACTCTTGCTTTGCTCAATAGTCGTGAGTTCTCCTTGAAACGCCGACAGTGCCTCAAAGATATT